>Ga0194049_1000008_pt1 | contig 86758 bp, 79 predicted proteins | sample JunL2225m_MetaG_FD_148665 | JGI IMG/M metagenome (GOLD analysis project Ga0194049, IMG submission 148665) | Anoxic zone freshwater microbial communities from boreal shield lake in IISD Experimental Lakes Area, Ontario, Canada - Jun2016-L224-25m | ecosystem: Environmental > Aquatic > Freshwater >... | reverse complement strand
ACGCGGCGGATTATAAATTCACTCGGCAAAACGGGCGAGGCGTTTTTAATCGACGAGAGGATTTTCCAAGCTGCGGAAATCGGCAGGATTCATGCAAAAGCAGCATGATTTTTGGCGAAGGTATTGAGACGATAAGTCATTTTTCATTGCACCGCCAAAAATTTAGCCATGCCCCCTTCCTGCATCCCTATCCTACGGCCCGGTTTTGCTTTAATCGCAATGGCCTGCCTGCTATTCTCTTGCGACTCCAAACAAGGAGGTTATGCGGCGGTTTCCTTGCCGGAAAGCCTGGCCGCACCCGTCACAGCGGCCGGCACCCGGTTCCAGGCACTGGCCTATGTGAACCGCCAACAATCCGCCGCTGCCTTCGGGCTTGACATCCGCAACGCCGGACTGTTGCCTCTGCGCATCAGCATAGACAATCGTGCCGGCGCTGCGGTAAAGATCATTCCCCGGCAAACCTTCCTCATCGACTTGGAAAACCAAGCATGGCCCCTGCTGACCTCCGTCCAAGCCTTTAGCCGCCTGGAACAGGCGGGTATCCATGACCTGGCTTATTCCTCCAAACCCGCGTTGGATGCCATGGATTCGCTCACTGGCTTTGCGCTCAATGTGACCGCAAGCGCCACCTTCTCGGCGGATGCCACCGCTTACGCCCTTCCGGAAACCCGCATCACTGAGAACCTGAAACACAAGGATCTGCGCAACCCCACGATCCCATCAGGCAAGGTTGCCTCGGGCGTGTTGTTTTTCCCCGGACGCGAAGAAGCCAGCAGCGCGCACAGCCTACGCATTTGCTACGAACAAGATGGCCGGCTGAAGTTCCTTAACCTTCCCCTCAATCCCTAACCCAATCCTCGACCAAGCGGCTGGGTTCGTGGGGTGATTCCGTGTTCGGCGGGTGAGGCCGGCCGGTTAGGATGTTAAATACAACGCGCATAGTATCCAACACCAGCACCCAAGTCACGGCTAGAAACATCAAAGTCAGGCCGGCATTCAGATAATCGTTGAAGATCAGTTGCGCGGTCGTTGCGGCTTGTGCCGCCGGGAGATTGCCTTCGAGAAGTTTGGCCGAAAGTTCGGCGGCATGGGTCAGAAAGCCCACCCTTGCTTCCGGGCTGAACAGCTTCTGCAAGGCAGCCGTGCTGGTAATGGTGATGAGCCAAGCCAATGGCCCGACCGTCACCCAAAAATATCGGGCTTTGCCGGATTTGATTAGGATCGTCGTCGCCACGCACAAGGCAATCGTTGCCAGCATTTGGTTGGCGATGCCGAACAAAGGCCACAGGCTGTTGATACCGCCCAAGGGGTCAATCGTACCCATGTAGAGAAAATAACCCCATGCCATCACCACGAGTCCCGAACTTAATAAAACCCCTGGGTACCAACTGGTCCGCCCCAGCCTAGGAAAGAAATTGCCCATCAAGTCTTGCAACATGAAGCGGGCAACGCGGGTGCCGGCATCTAGCGTCGTCAAAATGAACAAGGCCTCGAACATAATCGCAAAGTGATACCACAGCGACAGCAGCCCCTCGCCAAAGGCACTGGCGAACAAGGAGGCCATGCCCACCGCCAATGACGGTGCGCCGCCGGTGCGGGCGAACAGGCTTTCCTCGCCCATGGCGTGGGCCAATTCGCCCATCTGCTCCACGGTTACGGGGAAGCCCCAGGCGGTGATTTTCGCCACGGCATCCACCGCTTCTTTCCCGACTATCCCCGCCGGGCTGTTGATGGCGAAAAAAATCCCCGGCTCCAGCACTGTCGCCGCAATCATCGCCATGATGGCAACAAAAGACTCCATCATCATCGCGCCGTAACCGATGAAGCGGGCATCGGCCTCGTTGATCAATAATTTAGGCGTGGTGCCTGAGGATATCAGCGAATGGAAACCGGAAATGGCCCCGCAAGCGATAGTGATGAACACAAACGGAAACAGCTTGCCGCCAAAAATCGGCCCGGTGCCGTCGATGAACCGGGTCAAAGCCGGCATCTTGACTTCGGGATGCAGCAGCAGCACGGCGACAGCCAGCGCGGTGATCGTGCCGAGCTTGACGAAAGTGGACAAATAATCACGCGGGGCCAGCAGCAGCCACACCGGCAACACGGCGGCGGCAAAGCCATAGCCAATAATCATCAGCGCCAGTTGCGGGCCATCGTAATCGAACCAGCCGCGCAAACCTGCGTCTGCGTCAACCCAGCCACCGCCTACCACCGCCAACAACAACAGGCTCACACCAATGGCAGTCGCCTCCATCACCCGTCCGGGGCGGAGGTTGCGCATATACAAGCCAACCAACACCGCGATGGGGATGGTCGCCGCGACTGTGGACGTGGCCCAAGGGCTATGTTTCATCGCATTGACCACCACCAGCCCCAGCACGGCGATCAGGATAATCATGATCGACATGACTCCCAACAATGCCGCCGTGCCGCCGATGGGTCCGAGTTCGTCCCGCGCCATTTGCCCCAGGGAGCGGGCATCGCGACGAATGGAGCAGAACAGGATGACAAAATCCTGCACACAACCGCCTAGCACCGCGCCGATTAAAATCCACAAAGTCCCCGGCAGATAACCGAACTGCGCCGCCAGAGTCGGTCCGATCAGCGGTCCCGGCCCGGCGATGGCGGCAAAATGATGGCCGAACACCACCCATTTGTTGGTCGGCACAAAATCACGCCCGTCGTTGAAACGCACCGCAGGGGTCTTCCGTGTGGCATCCAGCACCAGCACCTTGGCAGCAATAAAGGCGCTGTAGAAGCGATATCCCAGGCTGTAAACGCACACCGCCGCGATGATAAACCAGAAGCTGTTGATGGTTTCGCCGCGACTGATGGCAATCGTGCCTACCGCAAAAGCACCTACAAATACAACAAATAGCCAAAGGATGATGCTTTTGAAGTCAAGTTTGTTTGTTTTCATTTCTTTCCAGTTCTATGATAGGTTGCTTACTTGGAAATTAAGATGGGGTTAGCTTATCAGGTTGGGGAGTGAAGGAGAAAGGGGAAGGCTGTTGATACAACTGTCTTAACCGCAATCCCTAGCGATCAGTTTTGAATTTCTTGGCTCACATACATTACCCGACCCCATCTTCCGCTGACCAAAAATGGAAGAGCGATTGCACAGTAGGCTTCTCTAACTACCTTGGCCTTAGTGTCTGGATGGCTTCGATTGTGGCTGATTAAGTTATTGTAAAACTTGATCTTTCACCGGGGCTAATTCCGCTTCCTTCATACGAAGACTCCAATACGGAAACCTCGCCGAATGGGGTGCCAGCGCTTCCAGCACGGCATCGGCATGGTGGGCTTCATAGGATTTGGATCGCAGAAATTGACATGGAATTCTATACCCGCATCAGTTTTAACCACACCCTCACCCGCCGCAACCGCCACAACCGCCACAACCGCCTCCTCCTCCATCTCCCCCGCTGGAACCGTCACCCCCGCTTACAGAGCTTCTTGAGTTTATCAACGCTGATTCAACATCGGCAAAGGCAGTACCTGCCAATGCAGTCAAACCGACTGTCGCTACGAGGTGAAGCAAACCATCAGACGTGGTTCTGTCTATGTTCAGATTTTTACGCTTTTCATAGTCGAGCACCGCATCGCCATAGTGGCTACGGCACAAACGAGTGAAACTAATAGACAACCCCAAAAAGAAGAGTACAAACATGATCATAATCAGATATCCAACGGGTTTTCCAATTTCCAGCCCATGCAGTACGCGAACAAAACCAATAATGAGTAAAACCATACATAGAAGGCCGATTCTGACTTGGGCTTTCTTTAATTGATTGGATGGAACATAAAGACCCAATGCTTCCAAACGCAGACTATGCTGCTTAGCCGTGGACAAATCCCCGTTACGGATTTTTTTTAGCGTGGCATTCGGTTGCGCAGCATGCATAAGAACCGCTGCCTCCAGTGTGGATTGAGCTTCGCTAGGCCTAATCACCTTCAAGATCGGCCTCCAGTAGCAGTAGCTTGAATTGTCTTTATCCAATTCCACGCTTCCACGTTGTAGCAGGCTGACTAAGGCAACATCCACCGCTTGTTGTGGCCCGTTCGCGAGGTGGGCCAACTCCTCTAAAGTCAGCGTCACATCCAGAGGCTTGCCGTTAACCTCCGGTTTGCTCATGACCGAACGAAGATAAAGTGAATAAATCGCAAAAAATAACGAAGATAACCCATAAAACCACAGGAAACCCGCAGCATCGAACTTCATTGGGTTGATGCTATCGGGAACAACACCCGCACAACTGACAATAAACAAGGGCATGGCAAGCACTCCAAGCAGGGTCGCCCCTCGCCATCCAACCGACCGCCAAGACTTGGGCTTGGGCAACAACCAATATTGACGGCCATTAACCCGGACATGATGCAAATCCTTACCGAACCGTACTGATGAATCAGGCCAAATATCCTCAGGGGGTTTATGACCAAACAGCTTTTCGTAACTGGCTAAGGTGTTGCCATACCAGTCGTTGAATTTCCCTTTTTCATCCTGCCCACCGCGTGTAGGCTCATGATGCAAGGGCTTGCCCAACACCTTGGGGCAAAACTCCTCCCAATAGGATCGGGTGTAGGTTAAATGCAGATGCCAAGCCTGATCGACTTGATCGGACGGCGTGACTGGGTGTCCGACCGCAACCGCCAGAAAAGCAAATTTCTTATATTCTTCAATGACTCGAAGGGTGAATGTTTCAGACCAACGGTTCTCCCTTGCCAATCTTTTACTAAACGGCCATGGCGCTTGAGTATTGTCCAAAGAGAATGCCTGTATTTGTCGATACAACTCAGTTTGCTGTTCGTTCATTGTCACACCTCATGTTTCTTAAAATGGATCATAAAGGACACTGTTCAATTTAATCGGGTGAGTTGGTTCCTGTGCTGTTTGGGTATCTCATCAATCGATATAACACTGAACGTGTCTTTACTTCCGCCTAATTCGTAATGTTTGTTTTTTTCTGGTTCCCACGCTCCAGCGTGGTAACCCGACTTGTCCGCTCCAGCGGTCGGTTACACGGCGCTGGAGCGCCGGGGCAGGCATTCCCACGCTGGAGCGCTCATCGTTATACACAAGTCCCGCCAAACCGAAAATGCCGTCATTCCAGCAGGGATGCAGGAATCCAGTGCCATGGACGGTAACTCGCCGTTATGTAAGTGTTTGATTCAAGATACACATCAACCCGCAGATTCACCTCCCTGTGACTGGATTCCGGCAGTCCATGCCGGAATGACGGGCTATGTGACACTTGTGTATAACGACCCCGTTCAGCCGACCGCGCGGAAGGAGCCAGAATGAACGCGCCAAACGTCCACGCGGGTCGGCTGGAACGGCGGGTTAGGCGGGTGGGCAGGGAGACAAGACCGGGGGTTCTCGGCTTTTGCTCTTTGCTTATTCCCTTTTTTCGTCGGGCAACAAAAAGACGTTGCCCGACCTACCCGGCTCTCTTTTCCCTTTCGGCGCAATACGCGGCGGAGCCACTATTGCGCCCACAAATGCGCCTTACCGCGTTACGGAATGCTGCTTACCGCGTTGCGATAAAGTTTCAAGCATCCGCACGGTTAGATAAATTCTTGATGGGACACTGTCCAAATCAGCCCATTCGTCGGATGAATGTGTGCGGTTGCCAACAATGCCCATGCCATCTAATACTGTTGGCTTGCCGCTGTTTGGGTTATAGGCAAAACCAGCATCCGTGCCGTAACGCATGGCGACAGGTTCGATTGTTTTGCCAAGCTCCCCGTAAATTTGATTGGCTAGGGAGGCTAAATTATCCGTGGCGGGGTTTTTACTAAAAGGCGGCCTGCGGTTTTCAACCGTCACACTTATTTCAGTTTCTGGGATAAGTTTGTTTTGGATGATTCTACTGGCATCTTGCTGAACGCGGTCTAGTTCTGTCAAATCGGACATTCGCATATCGGCAATTGCGCTGGCGTGGTTGGGAATTATATTCACACGCTCTTCGTTGCCAGCTTGCAGGGTTGTCCAATTGACGCTGGTTCCTTTTGCGGGATTTCCCAAGCCCATCAGATGCAGTATTTGATGTGACAGTTCAAGTGCCGCATTGCGCCCTTTTTTCGGATCTAAACCTGCATGTGAAGCCCGGCCTTTGACATCCAAGTGAACCCAAGCAATGCCATTGGTAGCGACAGTGACCTGATCGGCCTCGGGTGGCTCGTAAATCAACACCACATCCTGCCGGGATGACAAGTCCTTGATAATCGAGCGTGAACCTAGTGAGCTTTTTTCTTCGTCTGGATTGAACAATACAGTCAACGTCTGATAATCATTAAACCCGCGTCTTTTCAAGATATCTAAAGCATATAGGATAATCAAAGCGCCGCCCTTGGCATCTGCGACCCCCGGACCCAATGCCTTTTGGCCTTCAACTCGAAACGGACGTTTGCGGGCTTCTCCAGGCTCAAATACCGTATCGTAGTGGATCATCAACATGAGGTTTACCGTGCCATGGCCTTGCAAAGTTCCGACGACGGTTTTTCCTATTGCTGGCGGCGAATCAAACGTTTCAACTTTAGCGCCAAACGTTTTTAGCCGCTTTACCAGAAAAGCTTCCACCTTTGCCAAACCCGGTTCATAGCCAGTGCCGGAATCAATATTTACTAAGGTGCGCAAATCTTTAATAAACCCCGGTTGTTTATTGCGTGCGGCTTCCAAAATGGCGTTGCTTTCATCCGCGAAGCTGCCTCCACATAGGGTGCTTGAAGCGATGATTGATAAAAATAGGACAGCATTTTTTCTCATAAATATTCCAAACCGAGTAGCCACATAGGCGCAATACGCTATCGCGCCCTTGGCCCTTTTTTAAATTCACTGTGAAGGTGCGCAATGCGCACCCTACCTGGCTATCGCAACGCATTCAACAATGTTTGCATAGTTTCAGCAGTCGGACTGCCCACTTGCTTATATATCGCTATACTCATTTTATAATTTTTTTTAGCTTCAATGTTATTGCCTTGCTTTTGATAGATAAGCGCCAAGTTACCGTAATTTTGTGCCATGCCATTTTTTCTGTCTAATATTTCATTCAGCTTTAAGGCTCTTTGATGAAACTGGATGGCTATATTTAATTTGCCTTGTACTTCATAGACAAGTCCTAAATTACGATAATCTTCTGCCATACCTGCTTTATTACCTATCGCCTCATCCAGCCTTAAGGCTTTTTCATGAAATTCAATAGCTTTATCCAAGTTACCTTGGCTTTGATAAACAAGCCCTAAATTGCCGTAAGCAGCCGCTACATATTCTTTCATGTCCAAACTAACATAGGCGAACAAAGCTTTCTTATGAAATTCAATAGCTTTATTTAAGTTACCTTGACTTTGATAAACAAGCCCTAAATTGCCGTAGGCAGCCGCTTCATCTTCTTTCCTACCCAAACTAATATAAGTGAACAAAGCTTTTTCATGAAATTCAATAGCTTTATTTAGTTCATCCTCCGTTTGGCAAGCAAGTCCTAACTGATTCCAGTTGACACGGTCTGGTTGTGGTAACCGTTCACTCCCCCCTGGGAGCGCGGGCGTCTCGATGGTATTAAACAAATTCCGCTTTATACTGCCCACTCCCCCCTGGGAGCGCGGGCGTCTCGCCCGCTGAAATGGCGGCCAAGATGGCCGCGTTCCCAGGAAAAGGCAGGGGGGAGTGAACGCTTACTGGTTGTGTAGCTTCATCCTCCCTAGAAATCGATACCGTGGAGACTGACTCCATTGCCTCATAATAATCATCAAATCCTCCGAGAGAATCATCCCATTCCATTTCTCTATATCCAATCAAAGAGCTAGAATCATAATTCTGTTTTTGTCTGACATAACCTAAATGGAATTTATCATTTAGATGCTTATAATATATATATTCATTATTTTTATAATTTTTAAAAAATAAAAGAAATAACAAAACTAACAAAAATAACAAAACTAAAAATATTAACAATAATATCTTATATTCAAATATGTATTCAGAGTATTTAATTGCGGAATAAATCACAACCACTACTACAAATAAGATGACAGTTCCGGGATCTTCATCATATTCAGTCTGCATAATATTCACTCCAAGGTTTTAAATGCCGTCTAACGACCCCGTTCAGCCGCCCGCACGGAATGAACCCGAACAATAATGCCAAACTTCCACGCGGGTCTGCTGGAACGGCGGGTTAGGCGCGTGGGTAAAAAGACAATGCCGGGGTTTCATGGATTTTGCTCTTTTTATCCATTCGGCGCAATACTCGGAGTACCGCTATTGCACCTTACCGCGTTTTTTTTCTTTTACGTTGCGTCGTTGCGCCGTTGCGTGAGACATGCTTTTTGCTTTTCTCGCGGTGCGGCTTGGCCTTACCGTTGTGTGAAGATTTTTTGCCTCACGCAACGGCGCAACGACGCAACGTTAATTCGGGTAAGCGGAAGGCGTATTGCGCACCTTGTGGAATGGGGCATCATTTTCTGGTTCCCACGCTCCAGCGTGGTAACCCCTACTTGTCCGCTCCAGCGGTCGGTTACACGGCGCTGGAGCGCCGGGGCAGGCATTCCCACGCTGGAGCGCTCATCGTTATACACAAGTCCCGCCAAACCGAAAATGCCGTCATTCCAGCAGGGATGCAGGAATCCAGTGCCATGGACGGTAACTCGCCGTTATGTAAGTGTTTGATTCAAGATACACATCAACCCGCAGATTCACCTCCCTGTGACTGGATTCCGGCAGTCCATGCCGGAATGACGATGTTTTGTTAACTTAATGGCAGTGACGCTGGAGCGTGGGAACGAGGGAAATTTGTGCCGCTGCACTTGTCAAGGCAAAGGCTGCATTCAATGATTTCTTGTTCATCTATATATCTCCTGTAGGATTTACTGAATGGTTTCGTCAATGGCCCTTTTAACGAATTAAAGCAAAGGGCTGGTGATCATTATCCAAAAGCATCACCCCCCCGTCCGAAGGGTGCGGGCAAATGGCCGGAATCTGCCGGTCAAATGCGGTTTTTTCCCGTTAAAATGCAGTGTTGCCCGCTCGTGGCTTTGTTAAAATAGCCGTCACCCTCACCTACCCCGACCAACCCATGGCATTGTTCAACGATACCCTGCTGCTCAATTGGCTCGATTTCATCATCCTGCTGGTGCCTAAAGTTTGCGTCGTGGTGGTGGCAGCGTTCGTCCTCATCCGTCTGCGCTGGGTCCGACAAACCCTGCGCGGAGTGGAAACCTCTTGGTTTCACCGTTTGACGATGATGCTTGTCTTTGGCGGACTTGCCATCTTTGCCACCCACAGCGGATTACTGGTGAATGTCGGGCAAGGTTTGAGCATCGTGGCGGAATGGCCTGCCGCCGGACTGGAAAATAATCAGGCACTGGTCGGTTTCCGTGACACCATGGTGATGGCGGGAGGGCTGATCGGTGGCCCGTGGGTGGGTATGGGGGCAGGTTTGCTAGCGGGCTTTGAGCGTTATCGCTTGGGTGGGTTCGCTGGCTCGGCTAGCGGGGCCGCCACATTGGTGTTGGGGGTTCTCGCTGGTTGGGCGCGACAGCGACGACCCCACGGCGCAACCACGACCCAAGGTGCTTTCATCGTCGCTTTATTCGGAACCACGCTGCATCGGTTGCTCATTTTTATTATTCCCAAGCCTGAAAATTGGGCTATTGTCTTAGGGCTGAATATCGTCATCCCAGTGGCGGTGGTGAATTGCGTGGGCTGCGTGCTATTTATCTGGGTGCTGCGGGATTTGGATCGGGATATACTGGAGGCGGAGGTGCGCGAGGCGCTGCTAATGAAACAGGAGGCCGAGTTACGCACCTTGCACGCCCAGGTCGAACCGCACTTTCTCAGCAATACCTTGTCTGCCATCCGTGCATTGATCCGCCGCGACCCTGACTTGGCACGGGAGTATGTGGTCAAGCTGGCGGATTTTTTTTGCGCCACCCGCAAATCCGCCAGTGCCAACACCACTTCCTTGCGCGAGGAGTTGGAACAACTCGGGCGTTACATGGATTTCCAACAGTTGCGCTTTGGCGAAAAAATCCACTATCTGCCCGCCGCCATTCCGTCCGGGTTGCTGGACTGCCAGCTGCCGCCGCGCAGCTTGCTCAGTTTGGCGGAAAACGCCCTGACCCACGGCAGGAGCGGTCGCCCCGAAGGCTTGACGTTGCAGATTGAGGCGGTGGATCAGGGTGACTGCTTCGTGTTGCGGGTGACGGACGACGGTCGCGGCATTGCCCCCGAACGTCTGGCGACACTCGGCCAAGAGGAGGTGGACTCACCCCACAGCAATGGCACGGCCTTGTACCAATTGACTAAGAGCTTGGCGTTGACCTACGGTAGCCCAGCCAGTTTGTCCATCACCAGCCAACCCGGTGCCGGCACCGTGGTATTGTTAACCTTACCCAAACTCAGGAGCGACGGGCGATGATGACGAAACAGCGTGTGATCTTGATTGAAGACGAATACTTGGCCCGCGACGAGTTGAAAAACATCCTAGAGCGTAAGCATCTGAATATTGAGGTCGTCGGCGAGGCGGATACCCCGGCGGAAGGATGGAGCTTGGTCGAAAAGGGCGGCTTCGAGGGCATCTTCCTCGACATCAACCTTGAGACGGGAAGCCGCCGGGAGGGGATGGATTTGGCTTACGTCATCAACAATCTGCCCGAGCCGCCTTGGATCGTTTTCACCACGGCTTACGCGGAATATGGGGCGGAAGCCTTTGATGTCGATGCGACGCATTTTCTGCTCAAGCCTTTGGACGATGCCAAGGTGGCGAAGGCGCTGGAGCGAGTGGGCAAGCTTCATCCGCCGATACCGGCCAGCCTGCCTAGCACTATCGAAATCAAGCACTGGATGACCGACCCTTTCGGTCACAAACGCCCTGCCGTTGCCTATGTCGATCCACAGGCTGAAATTCTCTATATGTGCACCGTCCCCAATAGCGAGGCGCTACGTGTGCATCTGATCGGCTGCCTTGACCTGCTCTGTGTCGCTGGCCCGCTGAAAGATTGGCAAGACCGCCTTGCCCCCTATGGATTTGTTGACATCCACAGGGGCTATTTGGTCAATCGTGCCTTTCGTGGTTGCTTGCAGCCGCATCCGATACGCGACGACGCTTACCAACTGTTGCTGAAAGGCGGTTGCCCGGATTTGCTGCCGGTGCGACGGTATTTCCAGTGGGGCGGGTGACGCGGTGACTGCGGCGGCCCCCCGTCAAGGTCAACGCTGTTGAATTAAGGATTTTTCCGTTCGCCCTGAGCTTGTCGAAGGGCGAATGGAAAAATTCAAGTGTTTGGGAATTAAACCGTTCATGGTTCGACAAGGCTCTCCTGAGCGTAGTCGAAGGGCTCACCACGAACGGCTTAATTCAACAGTATTGCCCGTCAAAGTCGCCGTCGCAATCCAATTAAGCACAGGGGGCGGTTTTGCAGCCGCCCGTAGGCGAATGAATTCGCCCCCACATGCTCAAGATGGATTTGCCAACGCCCTTACTCCTCCTCCATCGCCGCCTGCGCCAAGGCCACCTCCCCATGCGCCAGTTCGTACTCGATTTCCGCCGGTGTCCCAAAAACCATTGCCCGTGACTCATCGAACACCCCTTCCCAGCGGGCAATCACCACCGTAGCCAGACAATTGCCCAGGACATTGACCGAGGTGCGCGCCATGTCCATCACTTCATCGACAGCGAAGATGACCGCCACGCCTTCGACCGGCAACCCAAAGGAATGCAACGCGGCAAACAGCACCACCAGCGAAGCGCGAGGCACGGCGGCAATACCCTTGGAGGTAATCAACAAAGTCAACATCAACGCGATTTGCTGGCCCAAGCCAAAATGCGCGGCCCCGGCCGATTCCGCCGCTTGCGCAATGAATACCGAGGCCACCGCCAGATACAAAGTGCTGCCATCAAGGTTGAAGCTATAGCCGGTCGGCAACACGAAGCCGACAATGGGCTTAGGCACACCGAAACGCTCCATGACTTCCATGGCTTTTGGCAAGGCCGATTCGCTGCTGGTGGTCACGAAAGCCAAGATGAACGGCTCCTTCACCGCTGCGATAAACTGCTTGACCGGGAGTTTTATCAAGTAGGCCACCGCCCCGAACACCACTACGACAAATACCACCAAGGCCAGGTATAAGGTGCCGATCAGCATTCCAAGGTTGGCCAGCACCCCGACGCCCATTTTGCTGATCGTCACCGCCATTGCGGCACCGACTCCGAAGGGTGCGAAATGCATCACATAACTGGTGAAGCGGAACATCACTTGGGCCAGTGCTTCGCAAAAAACCAGTATCGGTTTGCCTTTCTCACCGATGGCAGACACCGCGAAGGCGAACATCACCGAAAACACGACGATCTGCAACACATCGTTATGCGCCATGGACTCGACGATATTGGCCGGAAACGCATGGACGATGGTTTCTTGCAAGGACATCGGATGATGCTCGCCCACCGAGCCTATGTCCATGGCGTCGCCCTTCAACGCAACGCCGTAACCGGGTCCGACCAAGTTGACCACAGCCAGTCCGATCACCAGCGCCAGTGCGGTGACGACCTCGAAATAAATCAACGCCTTTACCCCCATGCGCCCGACCGTCGAATGGTCGCCGCCACCCGCAATGCCTGACACAATGCTGGCGAAAATTAATGGCGCGATGATGGACTTCACCATATTCAAGAAAATCGTCCTGAGAAATTCCGTCTTCACCGCCCATTCGGGGAGCAGCCAACCTAACAGAATCCCCACGGCAAGCCCTAGGAAAATCTGCTTGGCCAGGGACAAATGCCACCATTTTTGGGTTTTCGATGCGTTCATACACTATGGTCCTGTCTAAAATAAGGGTTTTGCAAGGTGATCTGATTTAGTGATACGAGCCGTGGGCGGGCGTGCATCCTGTGCGTTGCGCCCGATGGTGGGCGCGACGGGGTTGGCAAGCACGCGCCGGAGCCTGCGGACAGAATCCATCTTCCATCAATCCCGCCCGCCTGAAATTAGCTTGACGGCGAATGGCCTGAATCTGCCGGTGAACTGCGGTTTTTGCCCGATCGACATGCCAGGTATGTACGCCGGGCGTGTCTGCATCGGGCTGAGGTATGAAAAATGGGCGCGACGGGGTTGGCCACCCCGTCGCTCACGTTTCAGCAATTCTCATAACGGCTCCATTGCCGATAGGGTACGCCTCCCCTCCTTCCGAACCGTGCGGGCGGTTTTCCCGCATACGGATATCCATTCTGTTAAGCTCACGGTTCGCCGATTTTAACGGCCGGTTTCCCTGATTGCATTTCAATCCCTTGGCGATGAGCATCATTTCGGTGGTCGGCCTGCCGGTTGCCCGTTTGCCTTCAAGTCGTACACGCGAAGCAATACGCCGCATTGATCGGATTCATAGGCATCCCAGGCTCGCATCCTCCAATTCCGCCCGCGATTCGGCAGGGAGGGTTCTGTAGCAGAGGGGCAATGCCCGGGCTACCCCGGCTCTAGCGCATCAGGCAATGGCGTGCCGGATGCTTCAGGATCGCGCGGACTGCGCACATCCCCCGCCCAGTCTGTGCGCGTGGAGATTCGACAGGTGTTCTTGCCCGCCGACTTGGCCTCGTACAAAGCCAAGTCCGCGCTCATTATCAGCGTGTCCGCGTCCCCGCCATGGAGGGGATAGATGCTGACACCCGCACTGGTGGTGATGTTAACCGTATGGCCGTCAATGGCATAGGGTTGCGACACCGCGGCGATCACTTTCAACGCCACATTGGCCGCAGCGTCGGCATCGTCGATCTCCGGCAGCGCGATGATGAATTCGTCACCGCCCAGGCGCGCCAACGTATCCCCTTTGCGCACCGTGGCCTCCAGGCGGCCAGCGACCATTTTCAGCAGGATGTCCCCAGTGCCGTGTCCCAACGTGTCGTTGATCTGCTTGAATCCGTCCAGATCAAGATACACCACCGCCATGGCCATCTTCTTCCTTTGCGCATGGGCGATGGCCATCGACATTCTCTCGGCGAAAAGCCGTCTGTTGGCAAGCCCCGTCAGCGGGTCGTTCCACGCCAGCGATTCCAGCAACTTGCCGTATTCGCGGGCCGCTTGGTGCAACAGGCGGACTTCCAGCATGTTGTGAACCCGCATCAACACCTCGGCCAAATCGAATGGCTTGCTGATGAAATCCTTCGCGCCGCCCTGCAGCGCGCGCAGTTTGTGACCCGGTTGCGCAGTGATGACCAGCACCGGGAGGTAGTCGTCCGGGTCAATTGCCTTCAGCCCCTCCATCACTTGGAACCCGTCCATGACGGGCATCTGAAGATCAAGCAGAATCAAGTCGTAGCGATTCTTCAGGTGGAGATCGCAGACTTTGCAGGGATCCATCGTAGATGAGATGGAATCATAGCCGGCGCCACGCAGCAGCCGCTCCAGAAGCTGAACATTAGCTTCCAGATCGTCCACAATAAGAATTTTGCCGTGAAGAATGTCAGATAAACTAATCATAAGAATGACAATGCCTTATTCGCTTGTTTCAGGTTTTTTCCCTGCAAGTTCAAATGCCAGATTCAGCGCCTCCATGAACTCATTGACCTTGATCGGTTTGGTGATGTAGCGGAAGAATCCTGCCTCCAAGCCCCTCTCGATGTCAGACGCCATTGCATTGGCCGTGATGGCAACAATGGGGATGTGTGCTGTGGCGGGGTCCGAGCGCAGGATTTTCAGGGCTTCGAAGCCGTTGATGTCAGGAAGGTTGATATCCATCAGGATCACATCCGGCTGGGAAACGCCAGCAATTTTGATGCCGCCATTCCCGGTCACAGCGGTCAGCAGTCGAATGTCGGAGTGGCGGGCGATGATCTGCTCGACCAGCTTCAGGTTCGCCGGGTTGTCCTCCACATAGAGCAGGGTATGCGTCTGCGCCCCGCGAAGCACATGCGGTTGGGCCGTTGCCGCCGCGTCAACCGCTTCCATGGAAAGTTGTGGTTCGGTAACCGAGAAGAGTTCGAACCAGAACACGCTTCCCACCCCGACGGTGCTTTCCACGCCGATCTTGCCGCGCATCAGTTCGACCAGTCGCTTGGCCACCACCAGGCCGATGCCCGTGCCCTCCTGGTTCCCCGCCTCTTGTCCGAGGCGATTGAACGCCTGAAAGAGATGGCCCAACTGTTCAGGAGACAGTCCCGCGCCGGTGTCCCTGATGCTCACGCGAATGCGCCCCGGCGTGTTCTCGGTGCATTTCACCTCAACCGTCCCCTGCTTGATGTTGTATTTGATCGCATTGGAAAGTAGGTTGATAAGCACCTGCTTCAACCGGGTCCAGTCAGCCAACACAAAATACGGTCTTTCGAATTGGGGAAAGATCATGCGAATGCCACTCTGTTGCGCCTGCGGTTCGATCATGCTCTGGCAATCGAGCATGACTGCGGCCAGCGACAGGGGTTCCTCCGACAGAGTCATCTGCCTGGACTCGATCTTCGAGAGATCCAGAATCTCGTTAATCAGCTTCAGCAGATGCCATCCCGCCTGGAGAATCTGGGCTATGCTTTCCTTTTGGGAGGGGGTTGGCGGTGGCGAATCGGACTCCATCAACTGGGCGAACCCGAGGATGGCGTTGAGCGGGCTGCGCAACTCATGACTCATGCTGGAAAGGAATTCCGATTTGGCGAGATTTGCTTTTTCTGCAACAGACCTGGAGCTTTCCAGTTCGACGTTCTTTTCCTGTAGCACCTGATCCAGGCGTTTGCGCTCGGTGACATCGCGTGCCGCAGCGAATACGCCCTGTAGCGTCCGATCCCGGTCATAGAAGGTAGTCGCGTTGTAGGACACCACCGTTTCCTTGCCATCCCTGGCACGCGCAGTGAGTTCGTAGTTGGTCACCTTTTTTTCGCTTAGCACCCGCTTGATGCTTATCTCGGCCCGCTCCGGATCAGTAAAGTGATTCTTGAACGGTGCGCCAATCAACTCGTCGCGTGTACAGCCGGTGAGCACCTCCATCTGTTTATTGACATCGGTGATGATGCCGGACGGATCAGTGGTCATGATCGCATCGATGTTCGACTCAAACAGGGAGCGGGTGTAGAACTGCTGGTCGCGCAAGCGCTGCGCGAGTAGCTTCTGCTCTGCCTCGATCTGCTTGCGGGCGGTGTTGTCGGTGCCGATCAGCAGATAGCCGATAATGGCGTTTTCGGCGTCGCGCAGCGCGGTGACCGACACCACCGCCGGGAAGCGGCTGCCGTCCTTGCGAATGTAGGTCAATTCATAGATGTCTTCGATGCCGCGCGATGCCTTGAACACCAGTGCCTCGAAGCCCGGCGTGATCGGGGTTCCCAACTCGGCGGTGAGTGCCTTGGCGCGCGCAATCACTTCCTGCGGGTCGGAAATCTCAGCCGGTGTGATCTTGTTCATCACATCGGCGGCATCGTAGCCTAGCATGCGCTCTGCGCCGACGTTGAATATTTGAATGACGCCCTTCGCGTCCGTGGCGATACTGGAGAAATTGGCGCTGTTGAAAATCGCGTTTTGTAGGGCACCCGCCTTAAGCAGCGCCTCTTCCGCCTGCTTGCGGGCGGTGTTGTCCGTGCCGATCAGCAGATAGCCGATAATGGCGTTTTCGGCGTCGCGCAGCGCGGTGACCGACACCACCGCCGGGAAGCGGCTGCCGTCCTTGCGAATGTAGGTCAATTCATAGATGTCTTCGATGCCTCGCGATGCCTTGAACACCAGTGCCTCGAAGCCCGGCGTGATCGGGGTTCCCAACTCGGCGGTGAGTGCCTTGGCGCGCGCAATCACTTCCTGCGGGTCGGAAATCTCAGCCGGTGTGATCTTGTTCATCACATCGGCGGCAGCGTAGCCCAGCATGCGCTCGGCGCCGACGTTGAATATTTGAATGACGCCCTTCTCGTCAGTGGCAATACTCGAAAAATTGGCACTGTTGAAAATAGCGCTCTGCAAGGCGCCGGTTTTAAGCAATACATCCTGATGCCGAACCTCGGTGACGTACGCTGAAGTGTCAGGGGAGTGGTTGGAAACAATAGCGGGGGAGGATGTTTTATTGGGCATGATCGGCTTCTGTCGTGGAGTGGGGTAAAAACTTGAATTGCCGCACAAGGCGGCCTGAAATGGGGCTAAGGCTGTACAATTTCACGCAGCCTCCATCGGCTGCTTTTGGGCATAAACCGTGAGGCATAATTCCAAATCGCCGATTAATTCATAAAGCGGGCATTTACCAGACAATCGCTCGCTTTCCCGCAGTATCATCTCGACACCGAAACCCCTGCGATCCATCAAGTGGCTTTTCCCCAAGGCAGGGTCGTCAACCGGGTAGTAGCGGGCAAACAGGCTTGCCAATACTTCATTGCGGGGTACGGAAAGCCGAGTCATGGATTCCAGCGAAAGGGTGTTCGGCAAAGTTCCGGGGGAATGAATCTCCAATCGGTTGTCGAACATGAATAAGCGGATGCGTTGACCATGCAGGGAATAATCCCGATGCGCCACTGCGTTGACAATCGCCTCGAAAATCGCATTGAGATGATATTGGGGATAATCGACCCGGCCAAGGTGCTTGCGGGCGGCGGTGCGCATGTTGCGGCGGACGAAATGGTAGGCATCGAAAATCTGGCGATCCAACGGCCCGCCAATTTCCATGGCATCGATTTGCTTATCGGGGTCGTTGTTTCCCCCCGAGTGCGCCACGGCGATGATTTCGGCATTGCGCAGCCAGCGGGTGGGGTCGAGCGTACCCAGCAGCACCCCGGCGACAGTCGGCACCGCCCCTTCCAGACGAAGCAGGTGCGAGCGGGTCAATTGGGCAATCGGGTCGCACTGGTCCGGTTTGACGAAACGCCGCAGCAGCAGCGCGTCCAGATCGTTGAAACTGCAATCCGGAACCTCCTGTTCCTCAAAGCGCATGATCCGCGCTTGACTGCGTTGCTGGAACAGTCGCGCCAAGGAGTCGGGCGGAAGCTTGCGCTTGGCGTGACCCACACGGCGGAAGTAGCCGTTGGCGCTTTCGTGTACCCACAGACTGCGAGGCACTTCCGCCACAATCACCGGGCGCGGCTGGCCGCTGGCATCGGGCAATTCGGCATGGCGGGTCACTATGTCCAGCGGTGGCTTGATGCGGTCGGTGCAGATGGCAGTCAACCACGCCTCCACCCGATCCAAATGTTCCAGCGGAATGCCCGTGACCAAGCGGCTTTTGTCATCCACGCCAAGAATCAGCATGCCGCCACTGGCATTGCCCAACGCCGCCAGTTCGTCCGACAGTCCATCGGGATGCGGTTCGATGCTTTTCCCCTCTTCTCGAATTATGACCTGTTTCAGTTCCAGAGTGGAATCTTCGCCCAGACGGATTCGGTGGATTAGCCTGTCAATGTTCATTCATCAAGGCTCTAAAATGGTACTGCGCGGTGCCTGGCTGTCGTCGGTTTCCGGGTAATCCAAGGTGAAGTGCAAACCCCGGCTCTCCTTGCGCTGTTGCGCCGAGCGGATGATGAGTTCGGCCACGGTAGCCAAGTTGCGCAATTCGAGCAAGTCGCTGGTGACCCGGAAATGACCGTAATAATCTGCGATTTCCTGCTTCAGCAATTCCACCCGGCGCATCGCCCGTTGCAGGCGCTTGTCGGTGCGGACAATGCCGACGTAATCCCACATGAAACGGCGAATCTCGTCCCAGTTGTGGGAAACCACCACTTCTTCGTCCGAGTCGCTGACCTTCGATTCGTCCCACTCCGGCAATTCAGGCGGGGAAGGTGCTTTGGGTAAAACCCGGCCAATGTCCTCGGCGGCTTGCCGGGCGTAGACCAGGCATTCGAGCAGCGAGTTGCTGGCCAGGCGGTTGGCCCCGTGCAACCCGGTGCAAGCCACCTCGCCGATGGCGTAAAGCCCCGGAATATCGGTGCGGGCGTCGTTATCAGTCAATACTCCGCCGCAGGTGTAATGGGCGGCCGGCACCACGGGTATGGGCTGACGGGTCATGTCTATTCCGAATTCCAAGCAGCGTGCGTGGATGGTCGGGAAATGGGCGGTGATAAAATCAACCCCCTTGTGGCTAATGTCCAGATAGACACAGTCAATGCCTAAGCGTTTGATTTCATGGTCGATGGCGCGGGCGACGATGTCGCGCGGGGCCAGCTCCCCGCGCCGGTCGAATTTGCCCATGAAGGCCGTGCCGTCGGGTAGCAGCAGTTTCCCGCCTTCGCCGCGAACCGCTTCGCTGATTAAGAAGGAACGGGCATGGGGGTGGTAGAGGCAGGTGGGATGGAACTGGATGAACTCCATATTGGCGACCCGCGCCCCCGCCCGCCAAGCCAGGGCCATGCCGTCGCCCGTGGAAACATCCGGGTTGCTGGTGTACAGGTAAGCCTTGCTGGCCCCGCCCGTTGCCAGCACGACGATGCGGGCGCGCATCGTTTTGACTTTATGTGTTAGATTGTCAAGCACATAGGCACCGAACACTTGCTGTTCCCGGTACCCCAGCTTCTTCGCTGTAATCAAATCAATCGCATTATGGTATTCGAACAGTTCGATGTTAGGATGTTGCCTGGCATGTTTTTCCAGCGAGGTTTCGACGGCTTTGCCGGTCGCGTCGGCAGCATGGACCACGCGCCGGTGGGAATGGCCCCCTTCGCGGGTCAGATGCAAGTGCGAACTGCCGTCTTCCCAAGTTTCCTCGGTGAACGGGACGTCTCGTTCCAGCAACCAGTCGATGCAGTCCTTGCCCTGCGACACGACCAGACGGACGGCTTCGGGATCGCACAATCCGGCACCGGCAATCAAGGTGTCATGGATATGCGATTCGATGGAGTCCTGCGCCTCATGCACGGCGGAAATCCCGCCTTGGGCGTACAGGGTGCTGCCTTCGTCCAAGGACACCTTGGAAATCACGGCTACGCGGGTGTCTTCGGCTAGGCGCAATGCCAAGCTGAGGCCTGCTGCACCGCTGCCGATAATCAAAACGTCATGGATGGGTGATGTTGATGTCATGGTTTTTCATGTATTTTCTCTATGCATCCTACAAGAAAATCATCCAAGATTGAACGTTCGGCACGAAAAGAAGATAATATGTAGCGAAATATATTGCTGCCGCCTAAGCACCCCACAACAATCTTGAGCATTGATGCCAGTTTCACACAATATGCCGTTTATCCGCCCTTCGTTGTTTCGACAAGTGATTTGTCGTGCATTCCGCATTTTGGGTAGCTAGGACTGTCGTGACTGTCATGGTTGAAGTGATTGACGAGGAATTGGTCAGGCGGGTGCAGAAGGGCGATAAGAAGGCTTTCGATTTGCTTGTCCTGAAATACCAGAACAGGATAATCCAACTCATCAACCGCTATGTTCGCGACCCGCACGAGGCACAGGACATCGCCCAAGAGACTTTCATCAAAGCCTACCGGGCAATGGCAAGTTTTCGCGGTGATAGTGCTTTTTACACATGGATCTACCGGATTGCAATCAACACCGCAAAAAATCATCTCGCCGCCCGGTCGCGTCGTCCCACCGACGATGAGATTGAAGTGGAAGTTGCGGAACAATTTGAGGGTGACAACAGTCTCAAAGACCAGGAGACGCCTGAAGGCATCCTCCTAAGCGAGGAATTGGGCCGAACCATACAATTGGCGCTTGACGAATTGCCCGGAGAGCTGCGAACGGCAATAACTTTGAGAGAAATGGACGGCCTGAGCTACGATGAGATAGCGGAAGTGATGGCGTGTCCCGTAGGGACAGTCCGATCGCGCATATTTCGTGCGCGTGAGGCCATAGACAAAAAAATTAAAACTTTGAACGGGTGAAGGTGAACGTTATGACGGACCAAGATAAGGAATTGAGAATGCGGATTTCCATGTTGATGGACTCCGACTTGGACGGGCGGGACAATCCCCGCCTAATTGATGCAATTGAATCAAACCCTGAGTTGTCGTCGACTTGGGCGAGGTATTGCTTGATGGGTGATCTGATGCGCTCGTCGGGGACAGGCATTTTGGCTGGAAGGGACTTTGCCACAAGGGTAAGCGGGATGATCGCGCAAGAACCCACGATATTGGCCCCTAAGGCCTTGCGACCGGCGATCAATACGCGGCCTGGCATTGTGACTTTTGGCCTTGCGGCTTCATTGGCTGTGGTGGCCGTCCTAGTCGGTAAGTCAGTCAACGACCATGCTGGTGTCTTTCAGACAGCTTCCAACGGCCAGACAGGCGTGAGCCAAATGGCGGCGAAACCATCGGATCAAGCCGACAACTTGGCCGACAGCCAATTCAATGACTATCTTGTCATGCACAACGAAACGGCGTATATGGCGGGTTCGGCAGCGATGCTTCCGTATGTCAGGGTCGTTGGCTCAAGGCCGAATCGCTAGTCTTGATGGTCGATTTGCGCATGAATGTAACGGTCTTGCGACTATTTCCCTTTGTCTTTTTTGCGTTAATACTGGTCACTTTTGCCAAGGAAAGTTTGGCATCCGATACTGAAAGCGAAGCAAAAGTTTGGTTGAACGACGCACGGCAAGCGGCTGCAAAGCTGAATTACCATGGCATAGTCAGCTACATGAAGGACAAGCAAATTGAGAGTCTGCATGTGTTTCACGGAGTCAGTGACGGCGTGGAACAAGAACGTTTGTTATCCGTGAACACGCCGATGAGGGAGGTGATACGCACTGCGGACAAAGTCACTTGCTATTATCCAGATTCAAAGTCGATTTCAATTGACATCAAACCGTCCAGGCAATCCCTGTTATTGGATTTGCCTGACGATCTAGCCGAGTTGTCCAAACACTACACCTTTTCGTTGGGTGAGATTGAGCATGTCGCCCGCAGGCCATCGCGCGTGGTTTCAATCCAGCCCAAGGATGGCCTGCGTTATGGGCGCAAACTATGGATAGACGTAGAGAGCAAATTGCCGTTGAAATTTGAATGGATTGACGGACAGCAGGTGGTTGAACAATTTATTTTCAATTCCTTGTCTTTGGAAAAATCCATTCCCCCGGAAGATTTGGCACCCTCGACCCAAGTGGACAGCACTTGGAAGACCAAGCAGCACGAGACACTCCCTGCGGAGTCCTTGATCTGGACCCTAGATGGCGTGCCGGATGGGTTCCACATGATTTCTTACACCCGCCTGAAGCGCGGGGCCAACAATCGGGCCATTGACCATATTCTCCTTAGTGATGGCATTTCTTCCATTTCCATTTATATTGATCAGCTGATGAGCGAGATTTTTACGGCTCAACCGCGTAAGATTGGAGCGATCAATTCCTACACCCGAAAGCTGGACAAATATTTGGTGACTGTCATGGGCGAAGCCCCGGAAAAAACCGTACAAAGCATTGGTGACGGTATCCATCTTCAGGAATCATCAGGGAAATGATTGAAGAAGAAGTCTACGTGGAAGAAGTGGGGGATGGCGTGGTTTGGGTGGTGAAAAACCGCCCGTCAGCATGTTCAGCGTGTTCCGAAGCCTGCCCGAGTGCGCTTGCCAGCGATTTTTCCGGCGGAACCCGGTTTCGGCTACAGCTTGATTCAAACCTTGCACTGCATCCCGGAGATAAAGTTTTGTTAGGAATTTCTGATGATTGCCTAGCCCGTGTTTCATTCGGAATTTATCTATTGCCGTTGTTATTTTTTTTCTTAGGGGCACTTGCCGGCGAATACCTATTCAGATCTGATTTGGCAGGCATCCTAGGAGGCATGTCGGGCTTAACCCTGTGTTTTGCAGGTTTCAGATCCCTCAGGCCATTTGACCGGGAAAACTGCCAAGCCGTGATTCTCCACAAAATCAATTAATCCTTTCCCTATACCCTCCACCTTACGTCAACCGATGACTTGGGAGTTCGTCATGTTTAAAAAAATGCAAACCCACATGCTTTTATTCGTGGTAGGCTTGATTGCCATGCCTTCTCTAACGGGGGCAGTTGAATTGCCCGATTTCACCACGCTGGTTGAAAAAAACAATACAGCGGTGGTCAATATCAGTACTACGCAAAAAGTGTCCGCTGCCGAAAGGCCGCAATTACCCGAGGGTTTGGATATTCCAGAGGGTACGCCCTTGGATGAATTTTTCAAACACTATTTCGGTGAGGGCGGGCCGGGCAGTCAAGGCGGGCCAGGCGGTCAAGGCGATGGAGGGCAGCCGAACGAGGTGAAGTCTTTAGGCTCCGGTTTCATCATTTCCTCGGATGGCTATGTCCTTACCAACCAACATGTGGTAAAAGATGCCGATGAAATTGTGGTGCGCTTGCAAGATAGGCGTGAATTGGTTGCCAAGGTGGTTGGTTCAGACAAGCGCAGCGACATTGCCCTGTTGAAAATCGAAGCAACCAACCTGCCCGTTTTGAATATCGGTTCTTCCGAAAATATGAAGGTCGGTTCTTGGGTGTTGGCTATTGGTTCCCCCTTTGGCTTCGATCACTCGGTGACTGCGGGCATCGTTAGCGCGAAGGGAAGAAGTTTGCCCAGCGACAATTACGTCCCCTTTATCCAAACCGACGTGGCCATCAATCCCGGAAATTCTGGAGGCCCTTTGTTCAACATGGATGGCCAGGTGGTTGGCGTAAACTCGCAGATCTACAGCCGTACCGGTGGTTCGATGGGGATTTCATTCGCCATTCCCATTGAAGTTGCCATGAAGGTGGTGGATCAGTTGAAGACCAGCGGGCATGTGACGCGTGGTTGGCTGGGGGTGCAGATTCAGGATGTCACCCGTGAGCTGGCCGAGTCTTTTGGCATGAAGAAGCCCCAGGGCGCTTTGATTTCCAAGGTTTTGCCAAAAAGTCCAGCGGAAGCCGCAGGTCTACAGATCGGCGACATCATCACCGACTACAACAAGCAGGAAATAGTCTCATCCTCTACTTTGCCCCCCATGGTGGGTAACACCAAGATTGGCGACAATGCCACGTTGACAGTGATACGCCAAAGCCAGACCAAGGACATCCAGGTCAAGATTGGCAACTTGCCGGATGAAGACGAAGTCATTGCCGCCGCTCCGGATGCGGCTGGCAAAGAGGTTGATCGGTTGGGCCTTAATGTATCCGGTATTACGGCTGAACAGCGTGAACAACTGGAAATAAAGCAGAATGGCGTTTTGGTTCAAGACATCAAGCCGGGCCCGGCCATGGAGGCGGGGATTCACCGGGGTGACGTGATACTGCGCATTCAAGACCAAGTAATCAAGGATGTGAAACAATTCAATGATGTAGTAAAAGGGCTGCCCAAGGGCAAGGCAATTGCCATACTGGTGCAGCGCAGGGGCGGATCGCAGTTCCTGGCATTAAAACTTAAAGACTGAGCCCGTGACCGATCTAAAGCATATTAGGAACTTTTCAATCATTGCCCATATCGATCACGGCAAGTCCACCTTGGCCGACCGGTTTATCCAGCTTTGTGGGGGGTTAAGCGACCGTGAGATGGAAAATCAGGTGCTTGACAGTATGGATATCGAACGGGAGCGGGGAATCACCATCAAGGCGCAAAGCGTGACGCTGGATTACACCGCCAAGGACGGCCAAGTGTATCTATTGAACTTCATTGACACGCCTGGCCATGTGGACTTTTCCTACGAGGTTTCGCGCTCATTGGCCGCCTGTGAAGGCGCCCTGCTGGTCGTGGATGCGGCTCAGGGTGTGGAGGCCCAGTCGGTTGCCAATTGCTACACGGCAATGGAACACGGCTTGGAAGTGCTGCCTGTTATTAATAAAATCGACCTGCCTTCCGCCGACCCGGAGAAGGTCATTAATGAAATCGAGGAAATCATCGGCATCCACGCCGACGATGCGGTAAGGATCAGCGCCAAGACCGGTCAGGGGGTCGTGGATGTGTTGGAGCAACTGGTGGAGAGAATCCCCCCTCCGCAAGGTGAAGCGGATGCGCCCTTGCAAGCCTTGATCATTGACTCGTGGTTTGACAACTATTTGGGTGTGGTGTCCTTGGTCCGGGTAAAAAATGGCACCCTCTACAAAAAACAGAAAATCACGGTCATGTCGACCGGCAAAAGCCATATGGTCGAACAAGTCGGAGTGTTCACCCCTAAGCGTCAGGAAAAGAAAATCCTTGGGCCCGGCGAAGTTGGATTCATGGTGGCTTCCATCAAGGACATCTTCGGTGCGCCAGTCGGCGATACCATCACGACGACGGACAACCCGTCGGCGGATTCCCTGCCGGGATTCCAGAAAGTCCAACCTCGCGTTTTCGCCGGGATTTTTCCGATTGAGGCCGAGGATTACGAAAACCTTCGGGAGGCCCTCAGCAAGTTGAACCTCAACGACGCGGCCCTGCAATACGAACCTGAAACTTCGCAAGCCCTGGGGTTTGGCTTCCGCATCGGTTTTCTTGGCATGTTGCACATGGAGATCATCCAAGAGCGCTTGGAGCGCGAATACGACTTGGATTTGATCACCTCCGCGCCGACCGTGATTTATGAGGTCGTCAACTCGAAGGGCGATACCATAAAAATCGACAATCCCTCCAAGCTTCCGCCGCCCCACGAAATCGAGGACATACTCGAACCGATCATCCAAGCCAATATCTTGGTTCCGCAAGACTACCTGGGCGCGGTGATTGGCTTGTGCATTGAAAAGCGCGGCGTGCAGAAAAAGATGCAATTCACGGGTAGCCAGGTTTCCCTGAGCTTCGAGTTGCCTTTGAGCGAAGTGGTGCTGGATTTCTTTGACCGCCTGAAATCGGTCAGCCGGGGCTTTGCTTCGTTTGACTATGAATTCCTCAGGTTTCAGTCGGCCCCATTGGTCAAAGTGGACATATTGATCAACGGCGAAAAGGTAGATGCCCTTTCCTTGATCCTCCACCGGGACATCAGCCAGAATCGGGGGCGCGACTTGGTCGAGAAGATGAAAGACCTTATCCCCAGGCAAATGTTCGAAGTGGCCATTCAGGCCGCAATCGGTGCCAAAATCATTGCCCGCTCGACAGTCAAGGCCATGAGCAAGAACGTGTTGGCGAAATGTTATGGCGGGGACACGACGCGAAAGAAAAAGCTATTGGAAAAACAAAAGGCAGGTAAAAAACGCATGAAGCAGGTTGGCAAAGTTGAAATACCCCAAGATGCTTTCTTGGCCGTTCTCAGAGTCAACAAGGACTAAGCAATGGATTACGATTTTGAATTTTTCCTAGTTTCAGCCAGTTTGGTGACTGGTTTGATTTGGGCCGGTTGGGCACTTTATCTGAAATTCAGTCCTCCCTCCGCAACCGATTACGTCGAACCTTGGCCAATTGAGTATGCCCGTTCATTTTTCCCGGTCATCTTCATTGTGCTGCTGTTGCGCTCGTTTTTGGTGGAACCGTTTCGGATTCCCTCAGGTTCGATGATGCCGACTCTGTTGATCGGAGACTTCATTCTGGTCAACAAATTCACTTATGGTGTGCGCTTGCCGGTGCTGCATACAAAAATCATCGGGAATGGCGAACCCAAACGTGGCGATATCGTCGTTTTTAGATTCCCGAATGATCCTTCCGTGGATTATATTAAGCGTGTCATTGGCTTGCCAGGCGACCGTATCCAGTATGCCGATAAAAAAGTCATCGTTAACGGCAAGCCAGTCAAGCAAACTCCGCTTGCCGTATATCAAGCAGTAGGCAAGGGAAGGGACAATACGGGTGCGACACTGCTTTCCGAGGATTTGGATACGGTCAGCCACGATATACTGATCCGCGATAACCAAGCTTCGCCACCTGGCAGATTTATACGTCCTGAGGGGGTCATAGTCCCTGAAGGCCACTATTTTGTCATGGGCGACAACCGCGACAATAGCAACGACAGCCGCTTTTGGGGCTTTGTCCCAGAAGCGAATCTAGTCGGCAGGGCCTTTTTCAGATGGATGAGTTTCGACTGGGAACTTGACGGTTTTCCAATCGACTTTTCCCGGATCGGCGATTCTTTGAAATAGCTTTTATTTTACTGGGGGACTCCGGACGATGAAATCGATGACAAATCGACAAAACGGCATGACGCTCATCAGTTTCTTGGCGGTTTTTGTGGTGGCAGGATTTTTAGTTTTGCTGACGCTTAAATTGGTTCCGGTATACCTAGATCATATGAAGGTCAAGTCCAGCCTTGAAGGGCTGAAAACCGAGGCTGGCCTTGCCGATAAACCCGCCCAAGAAATCAGGAAGATGCTGCAAAAAAGATGGGATATCAACTCCATTCAAGACCTTTCCGCAGAGGAAAGTGTTTTTATTGAGAAGAAGAGTGGGGTGGTGAAAATCCAAGTTGCCTATGAGGTGGAAAAGCCAGTAATGGGCAATATGAGCGCACTGATCAAATTCGAGGATTCCATTACGGTAGGTGATACGAATTGACCGAAAAGCCTGAGGAATTGGCAAAAAAGCTGGGTCTGCGATTCAACGATCCTGAACTGTTCAAACGTGCGCTTACCCATCGTAGCGCCGATAGCAGAAACAATGAACGGTTGGAGTTCTTGGGTGATTCGGTGTTGGGTTTCGTGGTCGCCGAGAGTTTGTGCGAAAAATTCGCCGAAGCCGATGAGGGCGTGTTAAGCCGCCTGAGGTCCATCCTTGTCAATCAATCAGCCCTCGCGCAATTGGCCAGGCAATTAAACCTGGGGGATTACCTTATACTCGGTTCTGGCGAATTGAAGAGCGGCGGTTATCGGCGCGATTCCATCCTGTCCGATGCGATGGAAGCCATCATGGGGGCAATACTCAAAGACCAAGGCATGGATATCGCCCGGAATTGGATATTGGATTTGTTTGCCGAGTCGATTGAGCGACTCTCCTTGGAAAACTGGCAAAAAGATCCCAAAACCCGTTTGCAGGAACTGATGCAGGGACGTGGATTGGAATTGCCGGCATATCTGCTTCTGTCCCAAGACGGCCAACCCCATGACCAGTATTTCCATGTCGAGTGCAGGATTCAACTGATGTCCCTCACCGCCCAAGGTGAAGGCGCCTCGCGTAAGAAAGCCGAACAGCAAGCGGCTGAAAACATGCTTGCCAAACTGTCGGAAGAAATAGGCACCAAACCATGAAAGTGGGATATGTCGCCCTAGTGGGTAGGCCCAACGCGGGAAAGTCCACGCTGTTGAACCATCTTGTCGGGCAAAAGATATGCATTACATCAAGGCGTCCGCAAACAACGCGCCATCGCATCCATGGGATTAAGACGACACCTGCGGGACAAGCCATTTTTGTAGACACTCCGGGCATCCATGCCGAACAGAAGCGGGCTATGAACCGCTATTTGAACAAGACGGCCAGCAGTGCCTTGGTAGGCGTTGATGTCATTGTATGGGTTGTCGACCAGTGGAAATGGCATGAGGAAAATGAGGTAGTGCTTGCCCAACTGCGCAACGCCACCTGCCCGGTCATCCTGGCGGTCAACAAGATCGACCAATGCGAAGACAAGGAGAAATTGCTGCCCTTTTTGGAAGATGCAGCCGGGCGGTTCAGCTTTGCCGCCATTGTCCCCATCGCCGCCTTGAAAAATATCAATCTGGATCGCTTGGAGGAGACAATCATGGGGCTGTTGCCGGAGGGCGAGCGCATCTACCCCGAAGACCAGGTGACCGACCGACCGGAGCGTTTCTTCGCGGCGGAAATCATCCGCGAAAAACTAATCCGCAGTTTGGGGCAGGAGGTGCCGCACGCGCTAAGTGTGCAGATTGAGCAATTCAAGCAAGAAAAAGACCTGACCCGAATCCATGCCATCGTCTGGGTGGAGCGTGAGGGGCAGAAGGTCATTGTCATCGGCAAGCAGGGTGAGGTGATGAAGAAAGTCGGCCAGCGCGCACGGGAGGAAATGGAAAAAATGTTCGGGTGCAGGATCTACTTGAATCTCTGGGTGAAGGTGAAGAAGGGATGGTCGGATAACGAAACTGCTTTGCAGAGCCTAGGCTATAACGGGTGACGGCATGGACCCGTCCGACCGCCATGGACTGAATGACGCCTTTCTGCTGCATCGAAGAAACTTTCGTGAAACGAGCTTGCTGCTAGACATTTTTTCGCGTGAACATGGGATGTTAAGACTGATGGCCAAGGGGGCGATGAGAGGCAAGGGGGGGCGGTCTGGGGTTTTGCAGCCATTTTTGCCTTTGAGCTTGGCATGGACGGCTCGCGGGGAACCCGCAGTGTTGACATCTGCCGATGCCAGCGATAAAAGGTTTGAACTTGCAGGCAAAAACCTTTTTTGCGGGTTTTATCTAAACGAGCTACTGATTAGGCTGTTGCCCTCGCACGATCCCCAACCACGGATTTTCGAGTTTTACGGACAATCACTGCAACGCTTGGAATGCGGCGAACGCATTGACGAAACTTTGCGTTTTTTCGAGTTGGCCCTGCTGGAAGAGCTTGGCTACGGCCTGTTGCTGGAGTATGACGCGGAAAGCGGTGCAGCCATCAGTCATGACCGCTATTATGCTTATCGGATAGAGCAAGGCCCCGTGGAGTGCGCCGCCGGCGACTCGGCCATCCGAGGTTCGGCGTTGCTAGGTTTGCGGGATGGCATTCTTTCTGGAACACAGGAAATCCTTGAGGCCAAGCGGTTGTTGCGGCGGATCATCCACCACTATTTGGGAGGCAGGCCGCTGAAAAGCCGCGCTTTGTTCAAATACAGTGCATTTCCAAGGTAACGCCACCGATTTACGGCTGATTCCATTTCGGTGCCCGCCATGAAATTTCGTGTTGGGTTGAGGCATTCTTTTTTACCACCATTCTCAAAGCAATGATGAAAGAAAAACAGGCCATTTCGCTGGGTGTCAACATCGATCACATCGCCACCTTGCGACAGGTGCGAGGAACCCGATACCCGGAAGTGATTCAGGCTGCCCTGTTTGCCGAACAGGCGGGGGCGGACGGCATCACCGCACATTTGCGCGAGGATCGCCGACACATACAAGACCGCGACATCGACCTGCTTAAGGCGATGCTTAATACCAAGCTGAACTTGGAAATGGCGGTGACCGGTGAAATGGTTGCGATTGCACGGAGGGTACGGCCCGGCGCATGTTGTTTGGTGCCGGAGCGCCGGGAGGAGTTGACCACCGAGGGCGGGCTGGATGTGACGGGCAATTTCGGCCGGATCCAAGCCGCGAGCCAGGCCTTAGGCGAGGCGGGTATCGAGGTGTCGCTGTTTATCGACGCCGATCACAGGCAGATCGAAGCTGCCGCAAAAACCGGGGCGCCCGTGATCGAGTTGCACACCGGCCATTATGCCGATGCCGGTAGCCCGCCGGCTCGGGAAATCGAGCTAGACCGCCTTCGGCAGGCGGTAAATCAGGCAGATGCCTTGGGCTTAAGGGTCAACGCCGGTCACGGTTTGCATTATCACAATGTCGGCCCGATCTGCCGCATACCGATGGTACGCGAATTGAACATCGGCCATGCGATTATTGCGCGCGCCGTGTTCACCGGCTTGGAGCGTGCCGTGGCCGATTTGAAGGCCATCATGCTGGCCGAACGGGCCGGAATATAATCCCGGCCCATGGGTCGTCCTGCCGTTCCTCAGGTGTTGCCATTAAGCGGTTTGTTTTTGGGAATCGCTTAAATTTGACGAAGATAGGTCAGCATCGGTATCATTTTGCGTCAACCTTGAGGAATAAAAATGCAAGACCATAATCATTACAACCGACCCGCTGTGGATCTGATCCGGCGTGATCGCTTGCCCGGGCCTGCCGCGCCCGACATGTCTTTGCTGCGAGTGCGTTACTGGGCGTTGGCGCTAATGGCCTTGATGTTGGCGGTGAGCCTTTACCTCTTGCTCGACACCAGCCAGGTCCTTGAGCGTTTCCAAGGCAAATTAGCGGGTGCAGGAGACAGCGACACCGTCAAAATTCGCCAATACAACCACAAGCTCGAAGCTTTGCAGGATCGGATGACGGCATTCGTCGCCGACTCAGTGGAAATCAAACTGAAATCCCTTGAGAAGCACGTCGCCGACGGTACCGTGGGTGTCCAGGAAATAAAAACACTGGAAGAATTGAAGGGCGAAGTGAAATTGTTGGAGAATTATTCCGCTGGGAAGGGGGGCAATCTAACCGACACCTCCCGTTTAGACCACGCCCGGTTTCAACTCACCCCGGGCAACCAAAACACAACTTCCAATGCGGACCTACTCTATGAAGTATCCCAGATGAAACGCATGCTTTACCTTGGGATAGCGTCCTGCGGGTTTGTCGGTTTTTTGCTTGGGGGGTATTGGTGGCAAAGTAATTCCAGAATTAAACGGCTTTCCAGATATATGCCGCAACCCCGCTTGCTGGTAGGGAAAACGGGAGAAGATTTGTAAATGGAAAAAACTTACGATCCACAAGCTATTGAACAACGCACTTATCAAAATTGGGAACAGCAGGGCTGGTTTGCCCCCTCCGGGCTAGGTTCCCCCTATTGCATCATGATCCCGCCGCCCAATGTCACTGGCAGTTTGCACATGGGCCACGGTTTCAATAACACCGTCATGGATGCCTTGGTCCGCTATCAGCGGATGAATGGGCGCAACACCCTGTGGCAGGTCGGCACGGATCACGCCGGCATTGCAACCCAGATGGTGGTCGAACGCCAACTGGCGGCGCAGCGCGTCACCCGCCACGATCTTGGCCGCGAGAAATTTTTAGAAAAGGTGTGGGAATGGAAGGCCGAGTCCGGCGGGACCATCACCCGGCAACTGCGCCGGCTAGGGTCTTCAGTGGATTGGCGCAGGGAGCGTTTTACCATGGACGAAGGATTGTCCCGTGCAGTGCAGGAGGCTTTCGTGCGTTTGTACGACGACGGTTTGATCTACCGTGGCAAGCGTTTGGTGAACTGGGACCCGATGTTGCACACCGCCATTTCCGATTTGGAAGTGGCTGGCGAAGAGGAGAAGGGATCGCTTTGGTATCTCCGTTATCCCTTGTCCGATGGCACTGGTTATCTGGTGGTCGCCACCACGCGCCCGGAAACCCTGCTGGGTGATACCGCCGTGGCAGTCCATCCCGAAGACGGAAGGTATAAACATTTAATCGGCAAGACGCTGGATCTGCCTGTGGCCGGCCGGCAAATCCCCATCATCGCAGATGATTATGTGGATCCTGAATTCGGCACTGGCTGCGTTAAAATCACCCCGGCCCACGACTTCAACGACTACGAAATGGGCAAGCGCCACAATCTGCCGCTGATCAATGTGTTGGATCGAGATGCCCGAATCCTGCATGAATTTACCGTGTTGACCTTCGAAGGCTATGCCGCCGCACACGGTGAAATGGCACCCAAGGCTTATGCCGGCCTTGACCGTTTTGATGCACGCAAACTAATCGTCGCCGAACTGGAAGGCTTGGGCCTGCTGGAAAAGATCGACCCGCACACTTTGAAAGTGCCTCGCGGCGACCGTTCCGGGGTGATCGTCGAGCCTTGGCTCACCGACCAGTGGTATGTCAATGCCAAGGTGTTGGCAAAGCCCGCCATTGAGGCGGTGGAGGACGGGCGCATCCGCTTTGTCCCCCAGCAATACGAGAACCTGTACTTCTCCTGGATGCGCGACATTCAAGATTGGTGCATCTCCCGCCAGTTGTGGTGGGGCCATCGAATCCCCGCTTGGTACGATGCCCACGGCAATGTGTACGTGGGGCGCACTGAAGCCGAAGTGCTAGAAAAATACAGCTTGGGGGCCGATGTCGAACTACGCCAGGACGAAGACGTGCTGGACACTTGGTTTTCTTCCGGGCTTTGGACATTCTCGACCTTGGGCTGGCCGGGGGAAACGCCGGAATTGAAGACCTTCCACCCCACCGAGGTGCTGGTCACTGGCTTTGACATCATTTTCTTCTGGGTGGCCCGGATGATTATGATGACCATGCATTTGGTCAAACACCCGGATGGGTCGCCCCAAGTCCCGTTCAAGACAGTCTATGTGCATGGTTTGGTGCGCGATGCGGAAGGCCAGAAGATGTCCAAATCCAAGGGCAATGTGTTGGATCCTTTGGACATTATCGACGGAATCACCTTGGACGAACTGGTGCAAAAGCGCACCGCCGGTCTGATGCAGCCGCACATGGCGCAAAAGATCGAAGCCCGCACCCGCAAGGAGTTCCCACAGGGCATTGCGGCTTACGGTTGCGACGCACTGCGCTTCACCTTCGCCTCGCTGGCTTCCACCGGGCGTGACATCAAATTCGACATGGGGCGTGTCGAGGGTTACCGCAATTTTTGCAACAAGCTGTGGAATGCCGCCCGCTATGTGCTGATGAACACGGAAGGGATGGACACCGGGCTTAACGATCTTCCCCGTGCCTACAGTTTGCACGACCGCTGGATTCTAAGCCGGATGCATGCCACCATTCTGGCAGTCCGCGAGTCCATCGAAGCTTACCGTCTTGATCTGGCGGCCCAGTCGCTCTACGAATTCGTCTGGAACGAATATTGTGACTGGTATCTCGAAGCGGCCAAGGTTAGCCTGCAAAGTGACGACGATGCAAAACAGCGCGGTACCCGGCAGACCTTGGTGCGGGTTCTGGAATGTGTGCTGCGCTTGGCCCATCCGCTGATGCCTTTCATCACCGAAGAAATCTGGCAGCGCACCTCGCCCTTGGCAGGCAAGCAAGGGCCATCCATCATGACCCAGCCTTACCCGGAGGCAGAAGCCGGCCAGATTGACCATGCCGCCGTGCAAGAGATGGAATGGGTGATGCATTTCATTCTCGGGGTGCGCAGAATCCGTGGCGAAATGAACATCCCCCCTGGCAAACCCCTGCCGGTGTTGTTGCTAAACGGCCAGCCCACGGATCGGCAGTGGCTGGGGAATAGTCTTGAGTTGCTAACCAAGCTGGGGCGGCTGCAGGAAATCGTATGGCTGGACAGTGCCGAGGCAGCCCCCGAATCCGCCATTGCCCTGCTTGGTGAGATGCGCATCCTGATTCCGATGCAAGGCTTGATCGACAAGGATGCCGAGTTGGCGCGTCTGGCCAAGGAAATTCAGCGCATTGAGAAAGACCTGCCCAGGGTGGAGGGCAAGCTCAACGATCCGTCTTTTATCGGCAAGGCACCCCCGCAGGTGGTGGAAAAGGAACAGGCAAAATTGGCGGAAATGCGTTCTGGGCTGCGCCAATTGAAGGAACAGGCCGAAAAAATCAGGGTGCTTTGATTTCCATCAAGGTGTATCGATGAACAATCCCCTACCCCCACCTTCCATGTCGCCCGCAAACACTGTACCCCGCGCCGTCATGATGAGTTTGATCGGCATCACGGCGGCAACCGGGCTGATGGGTGTGGCGATCATCCTATGGTTGCACTTGGCGGAGCGGTTTGGATTGGAATTGCCGTTTTGGATGGAAACGGTGCTGATTACCTCTGCCATTTCGGTGACTGCCTCGTTATTGTTTTGGTTCGCCTCGGCTAAGACGCTGTTCACGCAATTGTCCAAGGAACGCGGCCGCAACAGCCATGAACAGCGCATGAATGCCGATCTTAAGCGCGCTTTGGACGAGCATGCCCTAGTCAGCATCGCGGATGTCAGCGGAAAGATCATTTTTGCCAATGAAAAATTCTGCAAAGTTTCAGGCTATACACAGGAGGAGTTGCTGGGAAAGGATCATCGCATCGTGAATTCCGGCCACCATGAACGCCAACATTTCCAAGGCATGTGGCAGACGATTGCCTGCGGGGGGGTCTGGCAGGGCGAGTTCAGAAACAGTCGCAAGGACGGCAGCGACTATTGGGTGGACACCACGATCATCCCGTTTTTGGACGAACAAGGAAAGCCCTATCAGTACGTCGCGGTAAGGCGCGAAATCACTGATCTCAAAAATATCCAAACTCGCACCGAAAAACTGGGGGAGCGGCTAAAATGGCTGTTGGATGCCTCCCCTTCGGTCATCTATGCCAATGAGGACTGCGATGACTTGACGCATTGCACATTCATCAGCGGCAACTCACTTGACATAGTGGGCTATACCTCCACTGAGATGTTGTCTGCGCGCGACTTCTGGTTTCGCCACCTGCACCCCTCCGACCAAAAGCTCGCCAAGGAGTTGATGCCGCGTTTGCTGGAAAAAGGGAAAGTAAGGCTGGAATACCGGTTTCTTTCTTCTAATGGAAAATACCTTTGGATTAGCGACAATGCCAGGGTTGTCCGCAATGGGGAAGGTACTATCCAGGCGATTGCGGGTTCGTGGACTGACATTACCGAAAGCAAGGCCGCCGAGTATGACCGCTTGCGGCTGCGGATGGCCGCCGAGGCCAGTGCCGACATGATTTTCCTGGCCGATGCCAACGGCCTGATCGAGTATGCCAATCCTGCGTTTTGCCGATTCACTGGATGGAATACAGAAGAGTTGTCGGGAAAAACGCCTGGCATTTTGGAAAGTGGCAGAACCTCGCCCGCAATTTACCAAGCTATCCGGGAGACGCTTAGTCGTGGGGAATCCTGGCGGGGCCGCCTACTCAACCGCAGGAAAGAAAACAACGAAGGGAGCAATGAAGGCAACAGCCCAGTTTGGCAAGACAGCCTGCCGCACCGCCGCAAGGAAGACCCGGTCGCCCTCCCAACCGACCAGAAGCCCGACCCCTTGCTTTGTTGGGCCGATGTGAGCATCACGCCGATTCGCGACGAAGCCGGTGCGAATATCGGCTATGTGTCCATTCAGCGGGATATTAGCGCGGAAGTCGCTCGCGAAGAACGCCTCGCACTGTTTCGCCTGGATACAGAAGCCCGGTTCGCGGTCGTGGAAATCCTCAACCAATCGGTGTCTTTGGAAGAACGCTTTTCCAAGGTTCTGGATAAGCTGCTCGAATTACCCTATCTGGTTCATAAGGGTGGGGTTTTTCTTCGTGACCCCAATGGCGAATGCCTAGAATTATTTGTCCGTAAAGGTGAATTTAGCGAGGGGTTCCCTTGCAGCGAACAGCAGCAAATACTGCTTGGTGACTGTTTGTGCGGGCAGGCGGCAGTTTCGAGTGAAGTGTCGGTGTCCGACGATTGCTTCTGCGGCCCACGGCACGAACACCGTTTTGCAGGCATGGCCAACCACGGCCACTACATCGTGCCACTCGCCACGGGCGAGGATACTCTGGGTGTGATGTTCCTGTACACAGATCCGCAGCCACTGCAAAGCCCTGAACGGATCGGGATTCTCAAGCAAATCGGCGAGGCGATGGGCATCGCCATCATCAGGGACCATACGCGAAAAATGATCGAGCAAGCCCGCGATGCCGCACTGGATGCTTCCCGCCAGAAAAGCGTGTTTTTGGCCAACATGAGCCACGAAATCCGCACGCCGATGAATGGCATCTTGGGCATGATAGAAATTTTGCAGCGTACCCGACTGGATGCCGAACAAATGGAGTTTGCCAATACGGCGGCGAGTTCGGCTGAAGCGCTGCTGGCGATCATTAACAGCATCCTAGATTTTTCCAAGATCGAAGCCGGCAAGTTGGAACTTGACAGCGTTGTTTTTGATCTGCGAATCCTGGTCGAGGAGGTTTGCGCCCTGTTGGCGGCCCAGGCATTTGCCAAAGGCTTGGAGCTAAATTGCTTTGTCGAGCCTAAGCTGCCTGAAGCATTGCGTGGCGATCCGATGCGCTTGCGCCAGATATTGACCAACCTCGTTGGCAATGCCATAAAATTCACCCATCATGGCGAGGTTTCCGTGGAAGTCGTATGCCTTGCGGAAAATGAAAAGAAAAACACTTTGCGGATTAAGGTTGCAGACACCGGCATTGGCATTTCACCCAAGGATCAGCAACGGTTGTTTAACCCCTTTGAGCAGGCCGATGGTGCCACCACCCGCCGTTTCGGTGGCACCGGCCTTGGTTTGAGCATCTGCAAGAGATTGATTGAACATATGGGGGGCAGCGAAATACACATTGAGAGTGTGCCGGGCGTTGGATCGTCTTTCTGGTTTGATATCTCACTGGAAAAACGGGAGGATCATGGCGTAACCACTTTGCCAGCGACACTTGCCAAGCGCAAAATATTGATTGTCGACGACAACGCTACAAACCGGACGATACTTGAACGACTTCTCAGGGATTGGGGTGCTGTGGCTTACGCGGCAAATAGCGCCCCGCAAGCATTGGAAATGCTGCGCAACTTACACTCTAAGGAGGAGCCATTCGATATGGTGATCATGGATATGAATATGCCAGACATGGATGGCCTGATGCTTGCCCAAGCCATGACCGAAGAGAAAGGGCTCGCGGACATTCCTCGCATCCTCTTGAGTTCTGGCGGCTTGGTGACCGAAAGCGAGCGCGTCAAGTCAGGGATTCGCCATACCTTGACCAAGCCTGTGCGCCAGTCGCTTTTATTCGATGCGGTGTTATCCAGCCTCGATAGCGGTTGGAGCCAAGCCCGCATCAAGGGGATTCCGCCACCCGGAGCCTTGCCCAGTTTTGCGGGCCGCAAGGTTTTGCTGGTTGAAGATAATGTGGTCAACCAAAAAGTGGCGTTGAAAATGTTGGCATGTTTCGGGGTTGATGCGCATTTGGCTGGCAACGGGCGGGAAGCCCTGAACGAACTGGAGCGAAACCCTTATGATTTGGTGTTGATGGACTGCCATATGCCCGAGATGGACGGTTACGCCGCCACACGGGCCTTTCGCGAGCGCGAGCGGCATAGCTTGCTAAAGAGAACCCCGGTCGTCGCCTTGACGGCGAATGCCTTGGTTGAGGACAGGGAGAGGTGCGTCGATGCAGGCATGGACGATCATATGTCCAAGCCGTTGATGCTGGAGGCGCTGTCGAAAATGCTGCAACGCTGGCTGACCGCGTAGTTTATGGCGTGACGTCGGCTATGGTGGTATTATGAACCGATCAAGTGAGGGATAAGCCTCTTCATTGAAATCAACTCAGGTGACAATATGATTCAGACACATCAAACACAAAATGGGATAGATGTCGTGACGATTGCTGGTCGCTTGGTGGCAGCCGATGCGCCGGAGGCACGCGAAAATTTAAAGGGGATCGTTGAAGGAGGGACGGGTAAGTTGATTGTCGATCTAAGCGGGGTCAGTTTTATAGATTCTAGCGGCCTTTCAGTGTTGATCTCAGCTTTCAAACTGATACGCGTCAAGGGGGGGCGAATGCTGCTAAGCGGCATTTCAAAAAATGTCCAGACACTGTTGGAACTGACCAGGCTAAGCGAAATATTTGAAATGTACGCATCCACAGAGGCGGCCCTTGATTCCATGGGCAAGGCCCCTTAGTTTTTCCGATGGGCCTTGTAGGGAAGGTTTTAACCCGCCAAGGCGGCATGAATGCCGCCCTAAGCCACCCGAGCCGGGGCTTGTGTCCCGCAAAGTGATGGGTGATGAGGGCAGAGGGTATCCCTTTCTTGATGACTGGCAACTGGCTTGCGTTACTGCTTTTTTTTCTATTAACGGGCTGTAGCTCGTGGGAATCCATGCCCAAGGAGACACCGGCTGCCGCAAAAGCCTTTGAAGTGCCTGACCGCACGACGACCTATTCCAGCAACGATGTGGTTCAGGCCTTCAAGTCTGACATGGAAACTGAATACCGTGTGTGGGACGGGGATCTGATTCAGGTTGATGTGCTGGGCCGGCCCGAATTGAGCGGTCTGCACACCATTGGCCCGGACGGCCAGATCACGCTTCCCGTCTCCGGCGTCTTACTGGTGCGTAATTTGACCCGGCAAGATGCAGCCCTGACAATCACGCAGGCGTTGTCGCGTTATTACAAAGACATATTCACCACCGTGCGGGTGGAAAAATATACGTCGAACCGGGTAATCGTCCTTGGCCGCGTCGAACACCCCGGCGCGTTGCAATTTGAATATCCTCCCTTGCTATTGGAAATTTTGGCGAAAGCGGGCGGCTTGCCGCTGTTGCGCCCCGAGCAGGTGTTGACGCGCTGTGCCATCATCAGGGGTGAAAAAATTCTCTGGATTGATGTCAAGCGTTTGTTGACGGGCGATATGAGCCTGAACGTCCAGTTGGCGCGCAACGACACCGTCTATATCCCAGACTCGACGGACACATCGGTCTTTGTCTTGGGTGCCGTGATAAAGCCCGGCGTGTACCGGTTGACCCCGCAAATGTCATTCATGGATGCCTTGAGCCAATCGGGCGGGCCCACGGCCGATGCCAGTTTATCCGCATTGCATCTTGTCCGTCCAGCCAGGCAAGCCCATTTGATAATCGACATGTATGACGTTTTGCACCCCGACCCCAATCTGAACGTGTCCATGGAGGAAGGGGACATCATCTACGTTGCCCGCAGTTGGGAATCCAAGCTCGGGTATATCATGCAAAAAATCAACCCTTTCGCCACGTTGATCGCACTCAAAGGCTTTGCCGCATTTTAAGTTATTGCCATCGCTTCCATGACGAACTTAACCGCCAACCCCGCCCAGTCTGGCGAGCAGCCCAAACTCCCGGAAGGGGCTGTCAACCTTAAGGAGAGCTTGCGCAAATATTGGCACTATGGGCTAGTCGCGGCGTTGGTCGTGGCCTGTGCCGGATCATTCCGCGCATACAAAAATCGCAACATGTATAGCTATTCCGTGATGGCAAAGGTTTACATTGCACCGCGCTATTCCACGGTGTTGACTGAGCAAAAGGAAACCGATTTAGACTCCTATCAAAAGTTGCACCAATTTCAAGAGCAGCAAGCCATTATGGTCAAGTCTTATGATGTGGTGCTGGAAACGCTTAAGAACTTGAATAAAGGCCGGAAGAAAGTCTCGAACAATAAACCCAATTGTATCTGGATACAACCCCCGCCCGAAGGGGACATGTGTCTCCCCAAAGACGAGAAACCCCTTGAAATGGAAGTCAGGAAACTCACTGACGAAGAAAGGGGCAGGATACTTAAAGAGGAAGAAATGCGTTTGGATATGCTCAAGGAAAAAAATGGACCGGCTGCCCGATCGGATGCATCCGACACCTACATGAATGAGGATCAAGATGAGGCAGAACTTGAACGTGCGCAACAAGAACTGTCGGATTCCCCGGTCATTGCCGAGGCAAAGAAACGCCTGGCAGAGGCACAGGCAGCAAATGAATTGGCAATGCACACAGACGCGGAAAGGCTGGCAGGCGCAATCGAAGCCACAATCGTCAAAGACAGCTACCTCATGAATATATCCCTGAAAGATACTTTGGACCAAAATAACCCGTTATTTTTGGACAGGGTCCTCAATCAACTGGTCAATGTCTATCTCGGAAAATTTAAAAAAGAGACTTTTTTTTTCAATAAAGACATCCGCTTTGCCCTATTGAAGGCGAGGCGTCGTCAACTGGAGAAAAAGATCAGCTTTCGCATGGCGCAACGCACAGCCATTGCCTTGCATTTGGGGGTGACTACCTTTAGCGAAAATATGATCAATCCGTTCGATCAGATTCTGCTCGCCAGTAAAGAAGCAAGGGAGGCCGCCGAGCGTGATTTGATTGCTGCCAAAAGCGCAAATTCCGTGTTTGAGGACGATCAAGGACGGGAAAACAAAGAGGTTTTAGAAGCGGCATCCTTTGGCATTGTCTCCCAGGACCAAACGCTCAATACGTTGAAGGGGAATATCAATCTGCGCCGCACCAAATTGCTTGAAATGGTGAGCGGACTCGAAGAATCGCATCCCTTAAAGAAAAATATCGACCGCGAACTGAAAGAAGTGAACGACGAGTTGAACCGGGGCACCGAGGAGGTTTCGCGGCGGGTTGGCCGGTCGTTAGTGCTGCAAAAAAGATCCGAAGTCGTCAAGTTCCAAGGAATAGTGAATGGAATTAAGCACCAAATAGAGGAAAACCTTTTGGCGGCCAAGGATTTTAGCGAAAAGTACAATTTGGCACTCGGCTATAACAACGAAATCAAAAGACTCCAAAACCAATTGGAAGAAATCGAGACGCGGAAAGATCGGCTGATGATGGAGTCTTTTGCGCCGAGCATGGCGAGGTTGGAATCAAAGGCTCTCCCTCCTGAAAAAGGGAGCGGGGGATGGCAGAAACTTGCCGTCATATCAGCAGTGGCATCGATTCTCATCGGGCTGATCGTTCCAGTGTTGGTTGATTTCATTAAATACAAGTTCGGCGGGGGGATCAGGACCATCAACCAAGTGAACAACCTGCTAGGGCATGCACCCCTGGCAGGGTTATCCGAGCCAAGTGAAGAACTGGACCAGCGCCGGGTCACGTCCGATAGGAAGCGCAGGCTTGCCATTGCGTTGGAGCGCGAGCATCAATTACAGGACACACGCCTGTTTCTGTTTACATCGGTCAAGCCGTCCGCAGGCGTGACCGACTTGGTTTTTGACATGGCGTTGGAATTTGGCGATTTGGGTGTCAAAGCCTTGGCGCTGGAAGTCAATGCCGCCCAACCCGATCCCCGATACAGTGTGGATCAATTCCAGACCGGGTTGATCGATCTGATTAACGGCGAGGGTAGCCTGGACGAGGCCATTGTGCCGGCTTCTGGATCGCTTCCAGATCGGATCAGCATTGGCTACCCTGTCACTCCGCATTTGTTTGGCTATGAGAAGTTGCGCGAAATCCTCACTGCCCTGAAAACCCGATACCCTGTCGTCTTGCTTGATGCGCCTCCGATCCTGCTTTCCCCCGATCCCGAGTTTCTCTCCGCCCCTGCCATAGCCGACCATACCCTATTGTTGATCAAGGCGCGCGATGTGACGACGGGTGAATTGAAAAAGGCAGTTTCGATTCTGGAGAAAGTGGCACCCACGGCGGTTAGCTTTGTCGTCACGAATTTGGAAGTTTATCGGCATGGGGGCTATTCCGAAAAGAACAAGGAGTACAATGCCTATGCTGAGAAAGCCAAACAAACCCTTCGTTCCCTTGCCCCAAAAAAACAGGATGCTATCGTTGGCATGAAACCTATTTTCCTATACGCACTACATAGCGGCAACCTTTATGGCACGGAGCGGATGGCCTTGTACACCTTGGAAGGCATGCGCGATACGTTTACGCCAGTGTTGCTGACCCCACCCGGCCCGGCCTTGGTCGAGGCGGAAAAAATGGGCATCCAGGCAATTCCGTTCCGCAACTCAAGGGAGTTTGCCCGTCGCCTGCGGCTTCAGATGTCCGACCATAAACAAATTGCCTTTGCGGCGACGGGTGTCACCCATTCCCTGGCCTTCAACTTTTGGAACTTTTTTTACCGTCGCCATGCGGTGCATTTGCACCTGGTTCATGGCGGGACGGACGAACGGGAAAGTTACGGGCGCAAGAAACTGCTCAACGGCAAGAAAGTGAAATTTGTGGCCGTTTCGGCCTATGTGCAAGAACGCCTGATTGCCAACGGTGTCAGGCCGGGACAGATCACCGTGGTGGGCAATTTCCTGCCAGACCGGCGAATCCAAGAAGCGCCCCGGCATCCGCCGTTCGTGGAAGACGGCATCCGCAAGGTCATCGTCGTTTCCCGCGTCGATCCCATCAAGCGCGTCGATTTGCTGTTGGATGCCATGGATCGGCATCCCGAACTTCGCGATCTTCCCGTGAAGGTCTTCGGCACCGGTTGGGATTTGGACTTACTGCGGGCGAGGGCCACGGAAAGCCATCCCAATGTCGCGTTTGAGGGTTTCATCGCAGACGTTGCCAACGAATTGGCGGCCAGTGATTTGTTATTGCACCTGTGTCCTGTCGAACCCTTCGGGCTGGCTATTTTGGAGGCGATGGCTGCCGGTGTGCCGGTCTTGGTGCCTAACCAAGGCGGTGCCGAAGGACTGGTGAAAACAGGGGTTTCCGGTTTTCACTTCCGCGCCGACGATGCCGACGATTTGGCTGCGGCCCTGCTTCGAATCCGGCAGATGCAGGCGGAGACTTTGAACGGCATTGCCGCTGCGGCCAGCCGGCGTCTGCGGGATAATTATTCCAGCTCCGCCTGCTTGGCAAACTATCGGAATCTTTACGCGGAGTTGCTTGATGTCTGAAGAGTTCCCCTTAACAAAACCAAATTGACCCCTGGCCCCGAACCACAGGAATCGCATCCGCCATGAAACCCGTTTCCACACCCCAAGCGCCCATGCTCTCCGTCGTGATCATCGGACGCAACGAAGGCGGGCGCCTGACCCGGTGCCTTGAATCCGTCCAGGCCATGCGCGACCCAGGCGGCGAGGTTGAGATTATTTACGTAGATTCCGCATCCAGCGACGACAGTGTCGTCCGGGCAAGGGCCTTAGGGGCCAAGGTCATTGAAGTCAGGCCGGAGCGTCCCTCCGCCGCCCTTGGCCGCAATGCGGGTTGGCTAAAGGCTAAAGGTGAATTTGTGCTGTTCCTGGATGGCGATACCGTGTTGCATGCCGATTTTGTCGCCGACTCCCTGTCAGAATTCGTCGATTCTAAAGTGGCGGTGGTGTGGGGTCATCGCCGGGAAATCCATCCAAGACAATCCTTGTTCAACCGCGTGCTTGACCTCGACTGGATTTATCCTTTGGGGCCGTCGGAGTTTTGTGGCGGGGACGCGATCATGCGGCGCTCCGCGCTGGAGTCGGTCAACGGCTACGATGCCAGCTTGATCGCCGGCGAGGAGCCGGAAATGTGCCAGCGCTTCCGCGCCCTTGGCTACAGCATCCTCCATGTGGACCGGCCCATGACCGGGCACGACCTCGCAATGACCCGTTGGCGATCCTACTGGCGGAGGTCGTTCCGCACCGGTCACGCTTATGCGGAGGTCTCCCATCGCCTGAAGGATGGCCCGTTCCCACTGTGGGTGTCGGAGTCCAGGCGCAATTTCATCAATGCTTCGGTGCTACTTGCCGTGCTGTCCGGCTCTGCTGGCCTTGCGGCGGCGGCTTCATCGTTATGGCCGTTGCTGTTGGCACCGGCCTTCATCGCCGCGCTCAGTGCCCGCACTGCTTGGAAAACCCGATGGAAGGCCCCGAATTCCGCGGCAACGATGCTCCTGTACGGCATCCATTCGCACATTCAGCAAATCCCCATAGCTTGCGGGCAGTTGGCGTGGGCGTGGGATCGCTGGCGTAGCCGTGAACGGGGTTTGATTGAATATAAGTAGCCTAATGGCAGGTCAGAGGCTTTCCCATGCTGTCCTTCATTGGCTTCCTACCGGCTATCATCGCGTTTCGCCTCGCGATGAGCACCTCGCCAAGCAACGCGTTCTTCCGTGTCTACATCCCGGTGCTGCTGTGCCTGCCGGATTATTACCGGGTCATCACGCCCGGCCTGCCGGATCCAACCTTCGGTCAAGGCACGGCGCTGGCCATCCTCATCGTCGCAATAATGCGCGGCGGCTTCAAGGGATACCGCTTCAGCCACATGGATGTCGTGGTGTTTGTCTACGCCGCCTGTGTGTTCAACTCGGAGCTTCAGGCCTCGGGCTATTCCGACGCGCAGAATTTGATGTTCGCGATGCTGTTCTCGGTGATCACACCTTATTTCATGGCTAAAAGCTTCATCGAACCAGCCGGAATGCGCTTCGAGTTCGCCAAGCTGGTCGTCACCTGCCTCGCCATCATCTCGATAGTCAACCTCTACGAAACCCGCTTTGGAATGAACGTTTGGCAATTGCTGCTGGGTCGGTTTTTCCCAGGCCAAGGCGAGGGATGGGTGGTCACGTTCCGCTTTGGCATGGCCCGCACGGCAGGGCCTTATGGCCATGCGCTGTCCGCCGGCATCATTATGATGGTGGGTTTTAGATTACAGCGCTGGCTGCACTTTTCCGGCGCTTGGCCCGACAAGGTCAAGAAACTGCAATGGCTACCGGTTAAGTTCCCGGTTTTTTTGTCACTGGTGTTGACCGGGGGTTTCTTCATCACTTTCGCGAAAGGGTCATGGCTGGCTGGCATCATTGCCAGTTTTGTGGTTGTGGCTGGACGGATGAAAAACCGGTTGGCAGCTTTTCTGGTGGTGCTGGGCCTTCTCGTCGGTATCGGCATCCCGGCTTTTTCGTCGTTCATCGACTATGCCTCGGTGGGGCGGGCGAACGCCAAAGACGACAACCAGGAAACCGCTTGCTACCGCTATGAGTTGATTCAACTCTATGTCGATATTGCGTTGCAAAAAGAACTTTCGGGCTGGGGTTTGACAAAATGGCCGCAGGTGGCCGGCGCACCGTCGATTGACAATCACTACTTGTTGCTGTTTTTGATGCACGGCAAACTCGCGTTTTACTGCTTTATCTACGTGCTGTTCGGCACCATGCTGCGCCTACTGGTGTACGGTCTCCGCATCCCGCCCCCGCCGAGCAACGGCGGCTCGCTGGCGTTCACGCTGGCAAGCATCCACTTAGGTTATATCATCGCGATTGCCACCGTTTACATGGGCGGGCAGACTGTCCCTATGCTGTTTATGTTGACCGGTTGGGCAGAAAGCTTCTTGAAAATGAACGGCAGGGATTATTCGCCGTTGGGCGATGTCGCCCCGCCGGGGCCACCGCCGCCTTTATTCAACTTCCGTCGGGTCGTCTAAAAATGTGTATGGACTTGCTAGATTGCCTTTTAATGTCTCTGCAAGTGCCTGCGTCGCCGCCGCGTCGCCGACTAGTATCAGAAATTCGGTTTTAAGAATTTCCTCGCCCGCTTTGAAATGACGGTTCAGCGGGCGTAGCGGCGCGTACAACTTTTCGTAATGCAGGCTGCCGTCAGGCAGGTTGCGCCCATAGGGGCGATGCAATAAGAACCCCGGCGCATCGCCCAATGCGACGATGCCGAGCAAACCGTCGATGTTAACCCATTGGCCTTCGATGCGGTGGCTCGGGCCGTCGTGCAGTGTTTCCCTCAGTAGGCGGCGGACGATGCGCAGGGCAATGCTGCGGCCACGCAGCCAGAACGGTCGTTTGGCAGGGTCGAAACGGATGTCCATTTGCCCGGTCTGGGATGTTACCATCCGTCTATAGCCGTTGAACCGGTCATTGGCTATCGCCAAGCTCAAGCCCTCCACGCGCCGCACGAAGAGCTTGGTCTGCGCTACAAAGCGTGAACAGACGCGGGCGGTATTCGTCGCGGCGTCCACTTCGTAAAGCAGTTCTTGCGTGTAGAGGATGCGCCCATGCCCGCCTTGGCCCCGGTAGACCACCGTGCCTTCCACCTTGAAGCCATTGTCTCGCGCCTCCATGCCGCGCACCCACACAGCCCCAAGGTTTTGGTTCCATAACACGATGCGTCCCAATAGGTTGTGGGCCCGCCATTCGGCGAGGCTTTCATCAGCGAGCGGCACGAACAAGGCTAAGGGATGCGGCTCGGTTAGCGTTCGCCACGAAAACGACGCGAACAATTTTTCGTTGCGGACAAATGCGATGCCACATTCGGGACTGACATGGCAGCCCTTCAAGCGGGCGGGCAATTCGTCGGCTGGCGTCGCCGCGACCGTCGGTTGCAGCAAGCGATGCAGCGCATAGGCCAAGCCGATATTGGCATAGCAATCCGTTTCGTATTTGGCCTGCTGGCCATGGTAGTGCGGCTGGGTGAAACGCAGGCCAAACCATGAGCCGTCGGCGTTTTCACGTTGTTCCGTGCGCAATGTCTGCAAGCGGGCCAGTTCAATCGCACGGGCATCGCCGTCACCGAGCCGGCTTTGCAACCAGACCAGCGCCGGGACGATGAAATAAGCGCCGTAGGTGTAACGCGCCCAGTCTTGTCCGCTGACATAAGCGAAACGCTCGGCCAGGAACGTAGGCTTGACCCGTTGCCAGACCTCGGCTACGTGGTGGTACAGTGCGTCGGGCGGCGTGATGCCTTGGCTGCGCAGCGCGTAATCGGCCCACGCCAGAGAATGCAAAGGGCTGGCGACATAGCAAAAATGGTAGGCACCGTGGTTTTCCAGTGTGAAATCGCTGTGCAGGTTGACGGTATGCACCCACCCGCACAAGGGCTTGCCATCGGTGGGCGTGTCATCGGCAAGGTCTTGGGCGACGGAAAAGGTGTTGTAGGCGAAGGCACAAAGCTTGTTCCGCCAATCGTTATAGTGCGGATGTTCGGGAAACATCCCCATCGCGGTTGCGAGGATTTCCGTGTCCCAAGCGTTCTCCTCCGCCTTGGTGTCTTCGGCCAGCCCGCTAGGAACGAGGCGAGGCAGTTGCAGGTCAGCCTCGTAGACCACGACGCGCCCGACTGCCCTACGTTCGGCTTCGTCGAGACGGTCCCATATCAGTTTCGCGCCCAGTGCCATGCGCGTCGTCCACCATGACGATTGCCAAACGCCGCCCCAAGGCTGGCCGTCGGCGCAAGCCCCGCCGCCGGTGACATGCGCCCGCGTCATATAGGCCAGGCCGGCACGGGCCTTGCCCAACAGCACATCGCGGTTGCCAGTGGCATCGTGCGGACAGTATTCCGGGTCGGATGCCAGTAACGCGGCGGTGAAAATCATATTGCCGGTTGACCTCATGCCGGCTTCAAGATGCGAGGGGTCGCCGAAATAGCCGCGACCGTCGCCTAAATCATGCCAAGCATTGGCGAGGTAGCGCGGAAAGTGTACGAGCGTGTCGAGGTAGTCAGCGTGAGGTGTCAGGGCATTCATAGGAGGCTCTCGTGTAGTCCGCACGATGTAAAAGTGCAGAAGTTGGTTCTGTGCAAAACCGCTGGTGAGTATTGGCAGTGGTTATTGCGGATTCGCGACAATAAACTGGATCAGCGCGTCATACTTAGGCGAGGTTTCCTGCCCCATACTTTCTATCGCACCCCAACTACCGTATTGGCCAGCCGAACTTATATTGGCGTAGTGCATGAACAAACCTCCACCTGAGTTGCGCCAGTTGTCCAGCAGCTTCAGGTACATGTCTCCCATGCGAGGGTCGCGGTTTGCTGCGATGAACAGATTGGTGATGCTTTGGTTGTTTTGCACGTTGCCAATGCCGACCAAGTGTTGCCCGCCCTCGTAGGCCAGCAGCATCAAACCTCGTTTTTGGGCCAGGCTGGTGTATTGGGCGATCCATTGAGCCGACCCTGCCAAAGCTCCGCCTGTCGGACCCCCAGTCAGTTGGCCGCCAGCATCCAATTCGGCGAACAACCGGCCTAATCCGCCATCCGTGTCTGCCGTCCATCCCGCTACCACAGCCTCGGTGGATAGGTTGCCCAGATAGTGGCCGAAATACGGTGCGATGGCCACTGCCTTTATGCCGTGGGCTTGGCAGGGAGCCTGATTCCAAAGGCTGCAATTGAGCGCAGCGTTGGCAGTCCAAGTGTTGGCGGCCTGCGCCGAGAGCACACACACGACCCGACCTTCATCACCGGCCCATTCTGACCGCCAGATATCGCACATTTCGGCAGTGCGCTTGCCATGCCAGTTGATGCGTTTGGTATAGGCGGAGTCCGGCGTATTCGGCCAAGCGGCCAGCCCCTGTTGTTCCACCCAACTCCCGGCCGAGAAGGAGCCGTTCCAAATTTCGTTGGCGTATTCGACGTAGACTTTGCGGTTGGGGTCCAGTGACTGGCGAGCCAAACGGGCAAATTGGCGGATGTAATCGTCCGATGCTTGGTGCGGTATGTTCAGCCACGGGTCGGCTTGGACTAGGTTCGACAGCGCCACCGCAATCTCCAACGGAATGCCCGCTTGATTGGACCAACGACCTTTATCAAGTGTGGCATGATCGGCCCAATTCGCTTGCTGGGGCTGGTTGCCGGAAATGACATTGGTGCTCTGCGGAGCCATGAAGCGCAACGAGCGGTAATGCACCAGCTTCCTCAGGAACAGCGGGTGAAACAAATGGCCAGGCAGGGCGGCTTCCATGTTGCGGCAGGCGCTACGCTGGCAGACTGGATCGTTGGCAGTGTAGCAAAAAGCGAGGACATCGTCGTCGCAGACCACGCCGGGCGGAACCACCCGGATATTGCGAATATAATTGCCGGTATGGTTTGGATCCGTACTCGCAATGGTGATTAGAAGCCCGGTCTGGTTGTTTTTGTCTACGTTGATGACATCCCTTCCATAGCTGGAATGGAAAGCGCTTTTGGTTGCCGCAAAACCATAGGTCAAACTTCCTTCGCCTTCATAGAGCACCACATATTCCCCACCTGGACGGATGCCGACAAAGTCTTTCCCGCCCAATAGCAGCGTGGAAACGGTGCGGTAGCGCACGGTGGAGTCGGTTGCGGCAGGCAAAGAACGCACCCAACCGTTTTGGTCCAAGTTCAACGCCTGTTGTTCGCCGGTATCCCAAGCTCCTGACGCTTGCGTGATCCAGCTACGTGAAGTTTTAAACAAATCGATGAAAGGCTGTTCTCTAGCCCAGTCCTTCCAATCACCTAGGTTGGCACCCAAAGTGGAGAAGGCGTTTGCGCCAATCGGGGTTGGCTTGGTTGTGGATGCCGGTGCGATTTGGCTCCAGATCACTTGTAGCAAGGCATTGGCATAGGCATCAAAATATTCCACGGTGATCCGATGCCGTCCACTCAACCAATGCCATTCTTCGTAGTGGGTGGCCGTTTGGCTGCCCCAGGCATCGTCAATCAGCAACTGGCCATCCACCGACAGGCGGGCACCGTCGTCGGCCAAGGCGGTAAAGGAATAGGTGCCGGGCGCGAAATCGAACTCCCCTTCCCATCGGGCGGAGAAATTGTCCGCCGGCAGGTTGGGTGCCGGGCTGGCGCTTCCCCAATTGTGGTTGATGTTTGCCTCATGGGCAATAAGCTTTGGATTTCCGGTAAGATTCCTGTTGTCGTAGTAGGCCGCACAAAACCGGCCCACAGGCAAATCACAAGTGCGCACAGGCTCCCAACTGACTGCCAGGCGCGCAGCACCCCAAGCCTCGTAGTACTCGATTTCCAACAGGTGTTCCCCGGCGGACAGGGGAACGTTGGCAAGGTACTCAGTGGCTGCTTGGTTTTTCCATCCGTCAATGACCTTAGTGCCGTCTATGAATAGACGCACCCCGTCGTCGGCGATAACCCGGAATATACTGCCTCCAGCCTCGAAATTGAATCGGCCGCGCCAGCGCCCGGAGAAATTGTCGATGGGTACGGTGGCGATGGGGCTGGCGTTTCCCCATGTGTGGTCCATGCCGGTCTCTGAGGCCGAAAAAATGACCGGCCCTGACATGTCGCGACTATTAAAATAATCGACACAGAAACTGGCCAGAGGGGCATCGCATGCCTGCGCGTCATAAGAGACAAGAGACAGCAGGGCAAGTAAAACAGTATAAGCTTGCATTGAGATGACCCGCCTCATTGAAATGAAGGGGGGGATGTAATTGCGGGCCGTGTGAAGATTGACATGGCGAGGTTCCTTAAAAATTGGTGGCTATTGAAGCCGGTTATCCAAGGGGCGAGACGGGAGTATAGTCAAAAATTGAGTGATTTGAGATTATGCAGATCAGTTTGTAAGCACCAAAAACCCCCACGGCGGTACGGTCACGCTAATCGGCTGCTTGCCGGTTATCGCTTGCCCGACAATGCGGACTTCCTCAGTGTTTTCGTTGGAAGACGAGGGCGAAGCAGCGTCAAGCCTGAGTACGCGGCTTGGCGCGGGACTGGATGGGGGGAATTTGATTTGAACTTCTTGGGGCTGTGCGGAAGCAGAGACCACGGCAAGAGCCCATCCGTCCTTACGCAGGAAGGCGGCGGCTGTCAGCGATTCCGCGTTTGGCCCGTTGATGCGCAGGGCATGGGCATCCCCTGGCAAAGCGGAGTTCATCAGCACCATCGCCAAGCCGGTTGGGCGCATTCTCTGTGTGGGGCCCAAATCGCGCATGATTCCCCACAATTTGACGAAGTTGCGGTCAGGCAGCGAAAAGTCATATTGGGCTAAATTGTATATGCATTGCCTACGCACCCCGATGCTCAAGGCTTCGAGTAGCCGCTTTGCCAAGCCACTCCCCGAGGCTGATCCAGTGACAATTTGCTCACGGAGGGCAGGTTCAAGATCGCCCCTAGTGGTATGGTAATTCACCTCATAGACGACCAATTCCTTTCCCCGTTTGCGGATGCTTGGCCCATAGATCGGCAAGCCCGTGTCCGCTTTGAACATCAAAGGCCATGGCGCGTCTGCAAAATCACTGCGGTTTATTTCGCTGAGCATATAGGGGGCCACCGACAGCATTTCTGCATTCGGTGTGGAGTCCAACATCTTCAAGGCGAAATCCGTATTGACATGTTGTCCGTTGACGGTCAACCGTATGGGTGCATCGGTGCCTGCGCCCTTTCTTAAGTTGGCAAAGGCACGCTGGGCCACCAGTCCGTGGGTTTGCGGGTTGGGGAAACCGCCGGAACGAAAAATCCCATTCCAGTTTTCATTGCCGAACTCCGCCACCACCTCGGTGAAGCCATCTAGTTTGATACGTTCAGCGAGATACCGGCCAAATGCCTCATATTCATTGTCGTTGAATGTGGTAGGGAGAATCACCCAAGGGTTCGCACCGATTTTTTTGCATAAATCAAGGAATTCAGGCAAGCTGTAACCGTAGCGGTCTTCCGGGCCCGGGCGGTAACGATCCGCCCTGCGGGCATCGGGCGAGGCAATCAGGTTTTCCCATGTGTTGCCCAACTGACCTTGCCAGTCGCGCAAATAACCGGGTTTCAATTTCTCCAGGATGCCGACCACTTCGCGCCTGAACACCCCGCTTCCCGCGTCCATTGCTTCGAGGCTGGCATCGTCCAATATAATCTTGTCTTCTTCGGCGGCCAATTCCAAAGAGATCACTCCGGGAGGCCCGTTGTCTTTGCCATCGAATTGAAACTCGACCAGTTTCCACTCGCTTGGCACTTTTACCGTTTCACGAAGGAACGGTTGAGAACCTTGGCGTTGAAAAGTGATCCTCAAGCTTCCCTTTCCCGAGTTGGATCGTGCCCATATTGAAAATTTCCATTTCCCGTCAATCGGCAACAGCTTTCCAGCGCGATCGCCGATCGCGTCGAAATAGGCGGTGACTCGCGCCGGGGGGGTAACCCTTTTTGGGGCGTTGGGCAGGGGAATCAGCGCCAGCGAACGCCTTCCAGAGCTGCCGGGGCGTTTATCGTTCAATTCTGGCGTGACTTGGCCAGAGGGGGTGTCTCGGGGTGCCACCCAAGTTGTCGGGAGGTTCGTGTCGTTAATGCGCGTGAGAATGATGGCATCGCCTGCCGATAGATCCGGTGCCGGCGCCTTCGTGGAAAAGGTGGGAAGGCCGTCCTCGCCGCGCTTTTGCGAGTCGGATAATATTCCACCCTGGCCTGCCGCCTTGCCGCTGCGCACGTCGAATCGGGCCCCGCTCCAAAATCCGTCGGGCCGCCCACTCCAACTCATGTCATCGTCGAAACCTTGATCCGTGGCATGGGCCACGATAATGACGGTGCGGTCTATCTGCCCCTCAAAACCGGGATTGAGCAGAATATTCCTGATGAGTTGGGCTCCTCCGAATATGCTTCTCTCACCTAAATTTAATCCGATTCGTGGCACGTTGGGTGTTTGAATGTCGGGGAGTACTTCAATATTGACCGGTTCCGATGCCATGGCTGACAAAGTCAAAATCATGAGGCCACAAGGAAAGATACGGCGAAATTTATTCAATTTCATGATTTAACCTGTCCTAGGATAGGAAGTGACGAATCATCGGCGGGTAGGCTGGAAAATAATCACTGTGAATCGGATAATGGCTTGGCATATTTCACCAGTGTGAGATGATTCATGCCGTCCTTAATTTGGTATTGGATGTCATCCATGAATGACTTGATGATTTTAAGCCCCATGCCACCTTCTTTAGGATTGTCAAGGTCAATTTGAAAGTCCGTCGAAGTGTCTTTAAGCAATTGCGGATCCATCGAAGCACCGGCATCGGATATGTCGAGAATAATTCGTTCAGCATTCATTTCATAGCTAATATATACCTTTTGTCCAAGAGAACCCCTGTAACCATGCTTTATGCAATTGGTGACCGCCTCGTAGACACAGACCTTAATCTGATGGCATTGCTGTTCTTCGAAAAGTTGCGACGATAAAGATTCCAGGCACGTCCCAACGAGATCGATGTTCTCGTAACGACTTTCAATGACTAATTCGATTTTACTCATGCTGCATTTTTCCGAAAAAATGTAGGGGGCCAAGGCGATTGTTGAGAAATTTTCCAGGCATTTGCATTTATTTTGTCGGTAATATCAATGGTTGGTCTCGTCGACCCGCTTATCATGAATGACTAAACTTCATCCTTGATAATCTCAAGGGACAGCATTGATATGTCGTCTTCGAAGTGATTATTGCCCTTCCATGATTCCAATTGACTCATCAGGATTTTTCCTGCCGCACCCAAATCAAGATCCTTGCTTGCAAACAATGATGCCTGCAGGCGTTCAACACCGAATTCATCCCCGTCTTCATTCATGCATTCCGCAATACCATCCGAATGGAGAAACAGCCGGTCGCCCTTTGCAAATTTAAATAGCGTAGACTTATAATCCGATTCCGGTAATATTCCGACTGGAAAGCCACTCGTTCCAATCAATTCTGGCTTCCCGTCAATGGGTATGTAAATAGGCTTCTGGTGGCCTGCAAGACAAATATCAATCGTTTTCTCATGAATGTCAAGAAGGCCATAAGCCATCGTAAAATATTCCAACGTATCGGTGCCAGTCTGGAATCGTCTGTTTAACTCCGCTACTATGCTTTCGGGAGATGATGGGGTTGCAAATAAGGAATCCTGGCACTGTCGTCTGCCTTGGATACGTTGCTTCAACACTGCTGTGGGGGAATCTGCGTCCACTGAATTTTTCGACGTTACATCCATGTTGAAGGGAGGCGATAGGATCTTCGTTAAACTGAATGAATGCAATGCCGAAGCAACACCATGCCCGGCCACGTCCAATTGATAAAACACGATCTGAAAATCGTTGATTCGGAAATAGTTAAGGGTGTCACCGCCGACAAAAGTGGATGGCACAAACAACCAATCAAAACGCACCCCGTTGATTACGGCATCTTGCGGCGGCAGTAGGCCAATTTGGGTTTTGGCCGCCAATTCAAGGTCACGCTTGATGTAAGAATAGGCTTTGTCCAAGCGTTCGTTAACTTCCTTCAGGTGCAGATTCTTTGCCTCAAGTTCGGCGGTTAATTGGATTAAACGCCCGGCAGATCGAATGCGGGCTTTCAAAACTTCAATGCCGCTGGTCTTTGCCAGATAATCATCCGCCCCGATGTCCAGTCCTTGAATCAGCGAACTTTCATCATCCCTGGCGGTTAAAAGTAAGACGAAAATGTAGGGTAGGTCGGGTGCTGATTTTACCCGCTGGCAAAGTTCCAGTCCGTTTAATTCCGGCATTTCCCAGTCGCTAATCAATATTTGAAAGGGCTGGGTTTGCAAATATTGCCAGGCAATTTCGCCATTTTCAGCCGTCACCACCTCATAGCCACAGGCTTTAAGATTCCTTGAATATAATAGCCGGGTGACAGGATCATCCTCGGCAAGCAGTATTTTCATAGATGTTTTGCTTTTGTGAATGCCGCATAGGCAGGGTTATGGAAAATGCTGGACATTTTCCTTTTTGTAAAAAGCCGGTTGGAACGGTCACACCTCCCGACTCCAAGGGTGGCGGCTAAACAAGGTTAAAATACCTTCCCAAAGGCATAGCCAGTTTTTCCACCGGTCATGCTGGCCCACATAATAGGCATCGGCTAACAGACGCTCCTCCTCGGGTGTTTTGTCCGCATACCTTAATTGGGCGGGGCCAATCAGCCCGGCCGGAGCGCCATCAGCGCAGCGCTCCCACTCTTCGGTGCGCTGCAATGCCTGTTCACTGGTGACAGGTTCGACACCCACCAGACGCAAATCACCGCTGAGCAACGCCAAGATTCGGGGTAGGGCTCGAAACAGGGGGCGTGTCGTCGACCACTCCCATGCGGTGAACTCGGCCCGGTGTCGTTCGCCAAATTCCGTCAGATTGATCCGATTGCCGCGAAGCCGGCGTGAACGGAATAGTTTCCCCGAGGTTTTTTCATGGTTTGCGACAAGCGCGGCCAATGGCCAAAGGGGAAGGGACAAGAGCAGCAACAATAACCCTCCGAGCCTGTTCAGCAAGGGTGAGAGGCTGTTACCCAATGTAGTTTGCCTAAGGTCGGCAAGCAGGAAGGCATCGGTGATGCGTACATGCGTATCGATATCGACCCGGATCAGGACGTTCCCCCATGCGATTGACTTGCTTAGGTTGACCAACTCGCCAACATAAGTATTCGGCAATATCACCGTGTCGGAAAGTTTTGCATAACGGTCTACGATCACTTGGTCGCTGATGACGACCTCATGACTAAGCTCCGCCGTCGGATGTACCTCGCTGCCGCTGCCAACGAACGCGACGCCGAGCTTGATGCAGCGCGACGAGACCTTACTTTTACGGCCTTGCGTCAACCCTAGGGCAGTCTGCCGTCCGGGGATAAGCAACCCTGGAATCCGGCCTGCGGCCGCGTCAAGGTTTGCCTGATGGTAAGCAGCCAACGACTCCAGTCGGTACGCCTTTGCTTCTGCAAGTTCGATGAAGGTTTCTGCTGGAATTGGCAAACCTTGCATCAGTGCCGGCCAGTGCAGAGGGCTCAGATCCGCGTGCCCTGCCCGGCATAGGCTTATTCCCAACGCTTGTCCATGAAACACGCCGTGCAAAACCGGGCCTTCACAGGTGGCGGCCCGTTGTAGGAATTCTGCAATGCAAGCAGTCCTGACCATATCACCCCGGATAATCAAAAGCTGATCGTAGTCCGGCCCTTTTGGAAGCTGCGCCAAGACCGCCTGTGGCTCTTCCTCGCCACGAGTGCCCCAGTATTCGAATTCCATGCCCCAGCGCTGCCCATATTCAAAATAAGTGCGGATTTGATCTGCAAAAGACCCGATGACAACCACCACCCGTTTGATGCCGGCGTTTGCCAGCATATCCAAGTTATGTTCTAAGATGGATTTCCCCGCAACGGGCAACAATGCGGTGCAGGTCCTGTCGGTGAGGGGGAAGAGTTCATGCCCTAAACGGTCTGCGAGAATTATGGTGCGCATCAGTAAGCTCCCCGGCCTAATAGCACGGCAGGAATGGTGAGTAGTAACAATTTAATGTCCAACCACAAGGATTGCGATTCGATATAATCCACATCAAGGCCCACTTGTTGATCAAAAGGGATTTCAGAACGCCCGGAAACTTGCCAGATGCAGGTGATGCCGGGTATGACCTCCAAGCGGCGGCGTTCGGCCAGCGAATATTGGTTCACTTCCGACGGGAGGGCGGGACGGGGCCCTACCAGGGACATGTCTCCGATGAAGACATTCCACAACTGGGGCAATTCGTCAATGGAGGTTTTGCGGATAAACTTCCCCACACTGGTGATCCTGGGGTCTTCCTTCATCTTGAAAAGCACTCCGCCGTTCATTTCGTTCATGGCCTCCAACTCTTTCTTGCGGGCCTCGGCATCAATGTACATGGAGCGGAACTTCCACATTAAAAAAAGCTTTCCCCAACGTCCGACCCGCACCTGTTTAAAAAAGACGGGGCCGGGGGAGTCCCTGTGGAGGGCGATGGCGCAACCCATCAACACGGGGCTCAACAACAAAATCAAAAGGGCCGATGCGGTGATATCGAACAAACGCTTGAGTAAATAGGTGGTTCGCACCACGGCGACCCACAGGGCGCGTTTGAAATATAGCCTTAAAGTTTTGCGGAATGCAATTCGGTCGATGTTTGCGTAACGATCCAACAGTTCCTTTTTTTGGCCTTCACTGTTGGTCGGTTGTTCTTGGCGGTTCGCGCTAGTCATAATCACATTTCCTTTCTTTTTTGCATCCATACCCGGTAGAGGAACAAAGGATTGCCGATGAGATAGCGACGCCACATTCTCCCCGGTTCCTGCAGCAGTCGCCATGTCCACTCCAACCCGATTTCACGCATCCAAACCGGCGCCCTAGGCAAGCGTCCTGAATAAAAGTCGAACAATCCGCCCACCCCCAAGCGCACGCAGGGCTTGAGCTTGTCCCGATGTTCCGCAAGCCAAAGTTCCTGTTTCGGTGCGCCGAAGGCAACGAGCAGGATGTCGGCATTGGAATCGTTGATTTCTTTCACGATTTGCCCTGTTTCTTCCGCTGCAAAAAAACCATCGCGCACGCCGGCAATGCGAAGCTCGGGGAAACGTCCGCGTAGGTTAAGGGAAGCTGCTTCGGCAATGCCCGGCTTTGCCCCGAGCAGGAATAGGGACAACCCCTCCTTGGCGGCCCGTTCACACAGACGGGGAAATAGATCAGTTCCGTTGACATTCGCCAAGAGCGAAACGCCCAGCATCCGGCATCCTATATTAATCCCGATGCCGTCGGGCAGCACCCGCTCCGCTGCGGAAAGCACTTGACGGTAATTTTCGTTCTTGCAAGCGATGTTTAGGCAGTCCGGGTTAACAAATGCCACCGAGGCGGGGGCGCTGTCCCGGACCCGCTTCACCATCCAGTCCACGGCTTCGTCCATCGTCGTGTTGACGATATCGACACCAAAAAAATGCAGGACGGGCGGGGTGGGCCGCAAGTCGCCGCCAGCCAACAAGTCACCAATGACGGATCGGGCCACCAGCCCAACGTCACCTTTAACCGTTTCGCTATAGTAGAAGTTGATGTCGCTCACCGTTTCGTTGTCGTAGGCGATACCGATTTTACGCCGTAGCCTGTAAGGTGAAAAAAGACCGGGGCGCAAGGTGAACCGGATGCCTTGCTCTGGTGTCAACCGCGAAACTTCTTCTTCGGTCATAGGCCGTGGACCCGCAAAAGCCATGTCACCCACCAAGATGTTCAGCAGGACGGCAAACTTGGCCCCAAGCGCGTCACCGCCGAAGCATAGACGCCAGAAAGGCGTTCTGAACCGCCCAACCAGAGGCTCCGCATTCAATACCTTGCCCGTCGACACTTTGGCCACGATTGCCCGGACAAGCAATATAGGGGCGAGGGCAATGAGGAGAAACAGTGAAAGGAAGATATCGAAGGTTCGGGGTAACAGATCCATCAATAGGATGGCCGTCTGTTCAAACCATATCCTCCACCAAATCAATAGGAAATTTGTTTTGTACGCTAGGGGGCCGGGTATTGTGGGATCTATTTTCATGCCGATGGCCCGCTATTTTTGGGTTCCATTTTGCGAGGGATAATGCGGGCGGGTACGCCAACGGCTAGCGAGTTTGCCGGCACATCGGTGATGACCACCGCGTTGGCCCCGATGACGACATCGTCGCCTATGCGAATGGCCCCCAAGACTTTGGCGCCAGCCCCTATATCGACGCGGTTGCCAATGACGGGCGCTCCCCGCTCCCCGGTTCGCTTCAGCCCGATGGTCACCCCGTTGCGGATGACCACATCGTCCCCCAAGACAGTGTCCCCGCTGATGATGATGCCGCCGAAATGGTCAATCTGCAAGCGCTTGCCGACGCTTACTTCGCAGGGGAGATCAATGCCCGTGAGGATTTGCGACAAGAGTTTGAGTGCCTTGTAGACAAATGACAAAGGCACTCGCAACCAGGCTTGACGGATGGTGTAGCGCCAACGGCCAAAACGGTAGACCGCCATGGCCCAAAGACCTTGGCGGGTGATGTCGTGTTCATAAACTTGCCAATCTTCGCGTAAATTGTCGAACATGTTGATTACCAGGGTTGGGGCGGGGAGACAACACCGCCTTGGGTGTCGCGCCAAGCTTGATCCCAGAGCCTGACGATGGTTTCCGATTCATTCACTTTTCCGGGATCGCGTCTGCGGTTGCGCAAAGAGCGAAGCCCGTGCCAGCCCTGTTCGAGCTTTTTCACCAGCCAAGCCAGTATCAGGCCGTGCCATTTACGGTAGAACAGCAATTGGCTGCGGATGCGCCAAAGTGTCAATTGTGATCCTGCCGAGCTAAAGCTCATTTCCGAGAGCGTCCTGGACGACTCTCCGCCAATATGGGATATTTTCAAGTCCGGCCAGTAATGGACGTTGAATCCGGCGGCCTTGATGCGCCGGCATAAATCGACTTCCTCATAGTAAAGGAAAAAACGCGGGTCGAAGAAGCCGATTGCGTCGATTAACCCCCGACGGATGATGGCAAATGCGCCGGGCACCCAATCGATATCCGCTTCCAAACCCGGATCAGCCCAAGTGCGGTCGAAACGACCGAAGAAACGGGATTGCGGGAACCGGGCGGCCAAGCCGCTGAGAGTGAGGAATTCGTCCAGCAGCGAAGGAAAGCGGCGGGCCGAAGGTTGCCAGCTTCCATCCGGGGCCAGCAACCGGCCGCCGCCCATCCCGACCTTGCTTTCCGCCTCCATCTGTACAAGTGCCGAAGACAGGGTATCGGGCGGCAGCAGTGCGTCAGAATTCAACAGCACCACATAGCGGCCCTGTGCATGCTGTAAAGCGAGATTATTGCCGTTGCCAAATCCAAGGTTGACATCGCTGCGGATTAGCATGGCTTCGGGGAACTCCGTCCGCACCATGTCCGCCGAGCCATCGCGCGAGGCATTGTCCACGACCACTGTTTCAAATTGGATGTCGCCAGTTTGAGCCAGCAAGGCTTCAAGGCATTCACGCAGCCGGTCTCGCGTGTTGAATGAAACGATAAGGACCGAAATATCAATCGCCATATTAGTCTTTCCTTTCAGTGCGAACCCAAGCGGCCTCCGAACTGGCCGATTTGAGCAATTGCCTACCCAAAGTAAGTTTCCACACGATGTAGAAAGGTGCAGCGAGAAGGGCGAGGACATCACGCCAGCCGGCCTTGCCTACCCAAAGCGCGACTGCCACATGCAGCATGACCACTAAAAGACCGGTCAAGGCAAAAAACCCCGCTACGGCAGTGGGCACGGACAGCAAGACGAGCAACAAAAAAACGTGGAAGGCCAATGGTAGCAACAGCAGTTCCAGCAAGGGTTCCAGTAGCCGCAAATTCCCCTTTAAAACCTCGGCGGCCAATCCGGGGGTTTGCTCGCGTATCATTCTGAACCGCCCACCCTCCCAGCGGGCCCGTTGACCGGCGGCCATTTTCCCCTGCGCGGGAACATCCGACCAGACCGTGGTGGTCTCGCAGAAACGCACCCGCCTTCCTGCGCGCACAAGCCGCAGGTGGTATTCGAGGTCTTCGGCGATGGAATCCGCGTCGAACGGGATTTTTTCGAGCGTTTGCCGGGCAAGGCCGAAACCATTGCCGAGTATGCCGACGGATAGCCCGCAATAATCCCGGCCTCGCAACCTGAGTACGTTAAAGGCCAGCCAGGCGACATGCATCAACCTGGAGCGCACCGACTCCCCCGGATTGCTGGCAAGATAACGGCATTGGAGTGCTTCAGCCCCTCGCCCGAATAATTCAGCGGTGGCTAGGATGAAATTGGCTTCGACTCCGGTATCCGCATCGACGATCAAAAAGGCATCGTGGTTTTCGGGTAAGAGAATTGAAAAGGCGTGATCCAGGGCATAGCCTTTGCCGCGTCGCTGTCCGTCGTTCCGCACCAGGACTCGGGCACCGGCCAAACGTGCCTGCCCGGCGGTGGCATCGGAGCAATTGTCGGCGATCACGACCACCGCAACCTCATTCCCCCCTGTTGCGCAGGCAAGCAGCGCAGACACGCATCCGCCGATGCCTTTTTCTTCGTTGTGCGCAGGCACCACCACGCAAATGTTGAGCAGTCGCCTAGATTCGGGCGACGAGGTTTGCAAACGGCGGGGCATGGCTCCGCTTAGCGTGAGAAAAGCCAGTTCAATTGTGCCTGGCAAAGTGACCAGACAAAGTAAGATTCCGACAACAGACCAAACAGTTTCCATCGGCTTATCCGTGTTTTTTTTGATAGACTACGTCAAATGCAACGGTAAAACGGCTTAATCATAACACTTCGGAATGATACGATGGTATCCAGAAACAAGAACGATAGGAAGATGTTTTTGAGCTAAAATGACAAGCAAACCCTACCGTAGCCCGAGACCTAGGAGCGATCACGATGCGCCGCTTGCAAATAATTCATGTAACCACCTACCAATTCACTGAAACCGTCACCTTGCAACCGCACACATTGCTGTTGCGGCCCCGTGAAGGAAGGGATGTCCGCATCGAATCGGCCAAGCTTACGATTGTCCCCGCGCATAAACTGCAATGGCAGCGTGATGTGTACGACAACGCCGTGGCCTTGGCGACCTTTACCGAACCGGGCAAACTGCTCTCAATCGACAGCCGCCTCATCCTCCAGCATTATGATGACCAGCCGCTAAATTTTCTGGTGGCCGATTATGCCGTCCGCTATCCTTTCCTGTACGACCCCGCCGAGCGTGTTGATCTGAGTCCTTATCTGTCAATGATCTTTGACCAAGACCAGCCGATGTTAAGCACATGGTTGCAACAATTCTGGCAATCCGGCCAAGTGGTTGAAACCTATCTCCTGCTGGAATGGATTAATAAAGCCATAGCGACCGGGTTCACCTACCAACAGCGCGAGGAACCCGGTGTCCAGACACCGGCGGACACGTTGGCTAAACGCGCCGGTTCCTGCCGCGATTTTGCCACTTTGTTCATCGAGTCCTGTCACTATTTAGGGCTCGCGGCACGCTTTGTCAGCGGTTATGTGTACTCGCCCACGCCCATGCCGGGCCAGGGCGCGACCCACGCCTGGTCGGAAGTGTACCTGCCCGGCGGCGGCTGGAAGGGATTCGACTCCACGTCCGGATTGGTGGCTGGCAACGAACACATCACCGTGGCCGTCAGCCGGCACCCCGAATCGTTGCCCCCGGTGGCTGGCTCGTTTTTATCAGCCACCCCGCAATCGCCAATAATGAGAGTGGGGGTGGAGGTCGCCGAACTTCCGGCGTAGGGGGGGTTAACCCGGCAATGCTGTTGAATTAAGCTCTAAAGCCCCCTCCCCCGACGGGGGAGGGTTGGGGTGGGGGCGAGTTACATCAATGGTTTCGTTCCTTACGGCATCCAATTATTGTCTTGCCTTGTCCGTTTGCGCCGGGTATTTCAGGGCAATAGGCAATAAACCAATCGTCGTCATTTCTCGATGATGGCGGTAAATTCGTTGTGCATGGGTTAAGCTCCCTTGAAGATAAATAAGGCTCCAACCATTTCCTCAAAAGGTGCATCAATGGGAAATTTTGACATCAGGCGGCCAATGCCGTTTCGGCCACGAAAACTTCAAGAATAGTTTCATCGGCATCAAAAACTTCTGATCCGAATGTTTCAATGTGAAAGGCAATTGCCGATTTCACATCCGCCAAAGCTGTTTCATAACTATCTCCTTGACCCACTATAACGCCTTTCAGAGCCAAAGGGTATGCAACATAGCAATCGGTATGTTTCTCAACGATGATTTTAATGGGTGTCATAAATTTACCATTAGTTTAATTATTGTGTAAGGAATGTAGCCAGCATGGAGCGTAGCATATCGGGGGTTTTTCGTAACTCCGACCGGGCTACTTGCTGACTGGCATATTTAACGATAAGCTTTCAAGTGCAACGGTCACAGAAGAAATTATCTCACAGGAAAAATCGTCTAAAACTCTAAGATGTTTTTGTTTCAATAGACTTGCTAGCGGAATTTCAGTTAAAAAGTAATTGCAATAACCAATACCAGCCGAGGCATGATGAAAATCAAAAAAATCATTTGGGTTCCGGCAATCCCTGCCGGAACGACGTGGTTTTCTTAACTTAATGGCAGTGACGCTGGAGCGTGGGAACCAGATAATCATGCGGCACGTAGCTCTTCCCCAATTTCCAATGGGAGCAGACCTGCTTTTTTTGCATCAATGATGACAATTTCACCGACTCCCTGATTAGTCATGCCAATATTAACATTCCAATTAAGCGAAACGTCACGGATTATTTTGTCTTGGTTAAACTCAATCACTAAAATATCATCTTCTGCATCATAACTAATCTTCATGATTTGTCCTCTTCTAACTGCCAATCTACCATAACGGTTTTAACAATGACTGCTTGAGTTAGTATGACCGCCGCACAAACTAAATTATCTGCTCTCTAGCCATAATGCTTGAAAATCCAAATATCATTTGCTGATGCTTGTCGTATTTCGCCAGTTTCAATCAAATCTAGCAGCATCTCATCCGTCACATCTCTTTTCGCCATACGCTCCTTCACATGATGGGTTAAGCGTATGTTCCGACTGAAACGATTGCTGAAAGGAATTGGTTGATCCATCTGCTTATTATCAAAAATTTCCAGAAAGATGAGTTCTCACGCCGGAGCGTGGGAACCAGAACAACGTCGAAGGCCACTTTTATTTAAGCCGCTTCCGCCCGAATTTGACCGGGCATTCCACTGACGAATAATTCCTTTAGCTGTACTTTGGTGCTGGCATTGTCGATGTCAATGCCGACTAAATTACCTGCTTCGTCATAATCCAGCACAACACCTTCGGAAATCTCCCTGCTATCCACACTGGACTTTTCGGATAAATCAATATATAGAGAATCTGTGTCGGGGTAGTAGTTCAATTTCATGGTTTGAATCCTCTATCTGGAAATGCGTTATGGATCGTTTGTCGATCTTCCAAAGTGACTACCCGCAAAACACGGTTATCAAATTCTTTGATGATACCCCAGAATCGAAAGCGATTGTGTTCTTGTGACTCCATTTTTATAGGATTTTCAAGAATACGAATACACCATTCCTTCTTTAGATAGGGCCGTTTCAGAAGCACCTTCTGTTCAAAATAATCAGTAAATTTGTAGTCGTTCATGTCGGTGGACGTTGTTGGGCGCGGCAAATCCGCGCCCAACCCAAATGACCAATTATCCCTTCAAATGCCCCAACACCTCCTCCAGCATCTTCTTGGCATCCCCAAACAACATCCTATTGTTGTCCTTGTAAAATAGGGGATTGTCCACGCCGGCATAACCCGAGGCCATGGAACGCTTCATGACGATGGAGGTTTTCGCCTTCCACACTTCCAGCACCGGCATGCCCGCGATGGGGCTATTCGGGTCATCCTGTGCGGCGGGGTTGACGATGTCGTTCGCGCCGATGATCATGGCGACATCGGTGTTCGGGAAGTCTTCGTTGATCTCGTCCATTTCCATCACGATGTCATACGGCACCCGCGCCTCGGCCAGCAGCACGTTCATGTGGCCGGGCATTCTCCCCGCAACAGGGTGGATGCCGAAGCGGACTTCGATGCCTTGGTCACGCAGGAACTTGGTGATTTCAAACACAGTATGCTGTGCTTGCGCAACGGCCATGCCGTAGCCGGGCACGATGATGACGTGCTGGGCTTCCTTCAGCAGTTCGGCGGTGTCTGCCGCGCTGATGGGCTGGACTTCGCCGAGTGGCTCGGCACTGCCCGCCGCCGCTGGGGTTCCGCCCTCGGTGCCGAAACCGCCGGCGATGACCGAGAGGAAATGGCGGTTCATGGCACGGCACATGATGTAGGACAGAATCGCACCGGACGAACCGACCAACGCGCCAGTGACGATCAGCAGGTCATTGGACAACATGAAACCCGTGGCCGCCGCGGCCCATCCCGAGTAGCTGTTGAGCATGGACACCACGACCGGCATGTCTGCGCCGCCAATGGCCATGACCATGTGGATGCCGAAAAGCAGGGCAAGCACGGTCATGCACATCAGCGGAATTAAGCCGACACCAATGTCTTCAACATTGAGGAACCATTTGCCCAAGACGATGGAACCCACCAGCAGGGCCAAGTTCAGAAAATGCCGGGCTGGCAATAGCATGGGCTTGCCGCTGATTTTCCCCGCCAACTTGCCAAAGGCGATTAAAGACCCGGAGAAGGTCACTGCGCCGATGAGGACGCCGACGAAAATCTCCACCTCGTGGATGGTTTTCTCCGCTCCGACAAAGCTGGTGTTAGTGTCGATGTAAGTGGCATAGCCCACCAGCACGGCGGCGAGTCCGACCAGGCTGTGCATCAGGGCGACCAATTCCGGCATTTCGGTCATCTTGACCTTGACGGCGGCGTAAATGCCCACGCTGCCGCCAACCGCCATGCAGATCATAATGGTGATGACAGAGCCTGTGCCGATGACTTGCGGCCCGAACACTGTGGCAAGGATGGCGATGGCCATCCCGGCAATGCCAAAGTAATTGCCTTGTCGCGAGGATTCAGGATTGGAAAGGCCACCCAAACTCTTGATGAACAGTATGGTGGCGACGATGTATGAAATAGTGACTAGTCCTACTGACATGGTGTGTTCTCCCGATCATTTCCTAAACATGCGCAACATGCGCTGGGTTACCCAGAATCCACCGATCATGTTGACCGAGGTCAGTACCATGGCCAATGCCGCCAAGGCGGTGAGCATCTTGTTGCCTGGCGCGGAAATCTGGATTAAAGCGCCTATCGCGATGATGGAACTGATGGCGTTGGTGACGGACATTAACGGCGTGTGCAAGGCAGGGGTGACATTCCAAATCACCATGTAGCCGACGAAGCAGGCCAGCACGAACACGGTCAAGTGTTCCATGAAGTTGGCAGGGGCACCGACACCGATGCCGTAGACGGCGAGGGCGGCCAGGGCTAGGAGTAGCCCGCTTTTGACCTGTGGAGGCAGTTTAAAGCCTTCTTTCTTCGGCGTTGCCGGCACTGCGGCTGCCGCTGGTTTGGCCGGGGCGGCGGATAGTTTGGGCGGGGGCGGGGGATAGGTGATAGACCCCTCTTTGATGACGGTGGCACCGCGGATGACTTCGTCCTCCATGTTGATGTTGATGATGCCGTCTTTGGTCTTGCACAACTCTTCCACCATGCGCAGCAGGTTGGTGGAGTACAGGTTGCTGGATTGGCGGGCCAGACGGCTGGGCAGGTCGGTGTAGCCGATCAGGGTGACGCCATGGCGGATCACCACCTGGTTAGGCACGGTCAACTCACAGTTGCCGCCTTGCTCGGCGGCGAGATCGACGATGACACTGCCGGGCTTCATGGACTCGACCATTTCGGCGGTAATCAACCGGGGGGCGGGACGGCCTGGAATCAGCGCGGTGGTGATGATGATGTCCACGTCTTTGGCTTGCTTGGCGTACATCTCGCGCTGGGCTTTTTGGTAGCCCTCGCTCATGACCTTGGCATAACCGCCCACGCCGGTGCCTTCCTCCTGGTAATCCACTTCGACAAACTCAGCGCCTAAAGACTTGACCTGGTCCTTGACTTCGGGCCGGGTGTCGGAGGCGCGGACGATGGCACCCATGCCGCTGGCCGCACCGATGGCCGACAAGCCGGCAACGCCGACGCCGATGATGAAGACCTTCGCCGGGGGCACCTTGCCGGCGGCAGTGATTTGGCCGGTGAAGAAACGGCCAAACTCATGGGCCGCTTCAACCACCGCCCGGTAGCCGGCAATATTGGCCATGGAGCTTAAGGCATCAAGTTTTTGCGCACGCGAGATGCGCGGCACCATATCCATGGCGAGCACGCTTGCCTTCCTTGCCGCCAGTTTCTCCAGCAGTTCGGGGTTTTGCCCCGGCCAAATGAAGCTGATGAGATTGCCGCCTTCCCGCAGTAAATCCACTTCACCCCTGCCCAAGTCCGGGGCGCGGACCTTCAGCACGATATCGGAGGTGTCATACAAGGTTTTGGTGTCTCCGATTATTTCCACGCCCACCGCCTGGTAAGCCTCGTCGGAATAGTCGGATGCCGCACCGGCGCCGGTTTCGACCGCGACGGTGAAGCCCAGCTTCTGGAGCTTCCCCGCCGCCTCGGGCGTGGTTGCCACACGTTTTTCACCCTCGTGACTCTCTTTGGGTATGCCTATTCGCATCAGTTTTAACTCCTCGTCAGATGATTACGCGCCGCCAAACGCGGCGCAATTCGTTAAACAAACAGGAGAAGGTTAATCGTTTTTGGCCTAGGGGGGAAGACCGATCGGGTAAACGGTGCGGATTTAATTGGTGTAGGGTGTAGTGCGGAGCGTCAATGTGGAAGTACAAAGCCATCTATCGCTTGCATGACGAGCCGGTCGGGCAGTGGAGCGATGTCATGAGCATTTCGGTGGGGGGTTAGATGGCTGAATCGGGCGTTTGAGTTTGCGTTTAGTATTTCACCAGGATTGCCGGACAATGAAGAGGCCATTGCCGGACAATGAAGAGGCCATTGCCAGACAAAAATTTGATTGCTTTTACATGCGAATATTGCAATCATCCCCATGCAATTCGCTCCTAGCCGGGTAGGCCGGGCAACGTCTTTTTGTTGCCCGACATCGAATCGTCGGGCGCAACGCAAAGAAACGCGCCCGACCTACTTGGCTTAAATAACAACAGAGAAGCAATGGAAATGAAAAACAACACAAATCTTACCGTTAAAACTTTAGTGATTCTGGCTACTGCCGCATTGATTACCGCTTGTGCCAGTACCACAAAAATAGATTCCACTCCTGCGGGGGCGACTTTGTACATTAACGGTGAAAAGGCAGGAACGACCCCTTTTACCTACACTGATACTAAGATTGTCGGTAGTGCCGTTCAACTTAAAATCAAGAAGGAAGGCTACGAGGAATTCCAAACGACTTTGACGCGAAACGAAGTGCCGGACGTTGGGGCCATCGTAGGCGGCGTTTTTGCCTTGGTTCCACTTTTGTGGTGCATGAAGTATAAACCTACACACACCTATGAATTGGTCGCATTGACACATCAGCAAGAATCGCCGGTTCCTGATTACACTCAACAAATCGCCCCCATCAAAAAAGGTGGCAAGAAAAAGCAAAGGTAAATGGTTTTGAGCAAGGCAATAGGGCGGGACCAAGGACGGGTTCCGCCGAATGATGAACTGATGTTACGCACGGATGTGAAAGCTGCATGAGACGATGACTTACCGCCTAACACTACGGAGCGTCAAAGCTTGCTTTGACTCGAGATTGGAAAGGCAAAGCTTGCTTTGCCTGTCAAAGCAAGCTTTGACGCTCCAGCCCTAGGTCGATGCGTAACATCAGTGATGAAAAGGGCAAAAGCCATGAAACTCCGGCATTGTCCCCCCTCCCACCAACCTAACGCGGTTAGGCGCAATAGCCGGGTAGGCCGGGCAAGGTCTTTTTGTTGCCCGACATTCGGATTGTCGGGCAAACGGTGAAGCTGTTGCCCGACCTACTTGGCTTGGCTGAATTAGCGTTAGACCTCGCACAATCAAGCAATAGCCTGTTGCTATTAATTCCACAGCAGCTTTTTTAAAATTTACGGAAGGTTAGCTTATGAAAAAAATATTACTCATTTATTTGTGTATTCAGGTCGGTACCTTTGGCATTACTCAAGCATATGCCGATGATCCTGAACTTTTTAAATCGCTTTCGGTTACTGCACTAAGCAGTGCTGATGTGACACAAAACAAATTTGTCGATCAAATCAAACAAAAACCCACGACGGAATCTGTCAATTTAGTGACCTTGGATGTTAATGCCTTGAGTGGTAATACTACGCGCATGTCATTACCAAACGCTAAAGTACTTTACTTCAACAAAAGTGCTACCGATGTCCGAAGCCCTACTGACCTTACTTGGATTGGAACCGCTACGAATGATCCAAGCAAGGCAACTTTAGTGGTTCATGATGGTAATATCACTGGAACTATTAGGGATGCCAGCGGTTTGTATCGTATAGAACCCGTTGGTAACGGTGTTCATGCGGTAATTAAAGTCAACGAATCCCGCTTTCCTCCAGATCATCCGCCTAGTTTCAAGACTATAGAAAAAAGCAGTCAAGCTTTACCCAGTAGCTTACTTGATACTAAAACGGATGCTTGTCCTGGAATTGATGTACTGGTGGCATATACTCCTGCTGCTCGTATCGCTGTTTTTGATATAGCTTCAACAATTCAATTGGCGGTGGCTGAGGCTAATCAATCCTATGTAAACAGTGGCATCAACATCAAGCTGAATTTAGTTGATACGATGGAAGTTGCTTATACAGAAGTGGGGATATCCTACGATACAATACTGGCTGATTTTACGGCTAATACGGCTGTTAAAAATAGGCGTGATAGTAGTGGTGCAGACATGGCAGCAATGATTATTAACCAAGCTGATTATTGCGGGATGGCTGATGCCATCATGGCGGATGCTACAAACGCATACGCTGTAGTGCATTACGACTGTGCTACGGGTTATTACTCCTTTGCTCATGAGTTGGGACATTTACAAGGGGCAAGACACGACCCTGCAAACGACCCAACCAGTAAACCGTTTGCCTATGGTCACGGGTTTCAACATACTGCATCACCGAGTTGGCGCACCATTATGGCTTATAACTGTGCGGGTAATTGTTCTAGGATACAGTATTGGTCTAATCCCAATGTCACTTATAACACTTTTCCGATGGGAACAGCCGATTTAAACGACAATGCGAGGGTTTTAAATGGCACAGCGTGTACTGTTGCTGGGTTTAAATCTCGTCCGACCGTAACACCTGTATCTAATTTAACGATACAGATTTTAAACGATGATGACAACCGTAAACGTCCATAAGTTTATGCGGCTTAGTTTAGGTAGTTATTAACACTTTTATCTATTTTCAATTTTTAAGGAATACCAACATGTTCACAAACAAAAGAATCAAACTGGGCTTTTTGGCTTTAATGCTGATACTGGCTTCTTCAACTTCGCTGGCTGCACCGCAGTATTGTTCTGGAACAGTCGGTTATCTATGGATGTATAAAAATGGCGACTTATACGTGTATACGAGTTGGAGATCTGATTATGTCCGCGTTTGCAATATTAACCAGAATCTGGGATCAGTCACTCCACAAAATTGTGCATCTTGGTTAACACTGTTGCGCAATGCGGTTACTAACAAAGAGAATACAACCATCTTTTATGACGATGCCCCAGCTTGTAAAGACATTCCAGTTTATTCTAATGCCCCTGTTCCTGGTTATGTGATGCTTCGAGATTAACGCGGTAAGGCGCAATAGGGCCGTAGGATGGGCTGAGCTTGCGAAGCCCATCATTCGCGAATGATGCGCCTCCTTCGTCGGCACATCCTACGATGTCAACGCGGTAAGCCGGGTAGGGCCGTAAGGCGCAATAGGGCCGCTAATATTGTCTAAATTTAACAATGGTGAAATCATGGAATTATCTGCTGTACTTACTCCAGCTATTGAGGGTGGTTATATCGCTTTCAACCCTGAAACCGGCACTACAACCCAAGGTGAAAGCATTGAAGAGGCACTAATAAACCTTCAAGAAGCTACTGAGCTTTACTTAGAAGAATTTCCGCTAACATTCACGGGGCGTTCATTGCTCACGACGTTCCATGTTGCCGCACATGCCTAGCCTGCCCGTTATTTCAGCTTCTGATGCTGTTCGTGCCTTGCAACGCCTTGGCTTTATCGTCGTTCGTCAGCGAGGCAGTCACATCATACTTCGCAAAGGGTCTCAAGGTTGCGTTGTACCAAACCATCGTGAAATCAAAACAGGTACTTTAGCGGGTCTACTTAAACAGGGCGGTGTTTCCATAAGTGATTTTATCAATGCGCTTAGTTCGTAACGTATTGTGCTGGTTGTCTATAAACAACAAAAGCCATATGTTTCCGGCATCGTCTCTCAACGCGGTAAGGTGCATACAAAGCCGGGTAGGGCCGTAAGGCGCAATAGGGCCGGAGGGTGAAATAGCGGTACTCCGCGTATTGCGCCGCATGGGTAAAAGGAAATATTTGGCGGAATACGCATGTCGTTATTTTGCCTTACCATAATAGAATAGAGAAACCGATTGTGGCAACATCCTCTAAAATGTTCAAGAATATTTGTAATGCTGTCGATGCGGGTCGAATTTTATGGAAAAAACATGCCTTGGAACGAATGATGGAACGCAGCATTAGCCGAAATCAAGTGAAACAGACAATAACCCTAGGGCGTATTATTGAAAATTATCCAGATGATTCCCCGCTTCCAAGCGTTTTAATCGCTACCTTTGAGCCTGAACCATTGCATGTTGTTGTCGCTTATGATGCAGAGAGTCTTCAATGTCATGTCATAACAGCTTATCGACCTGATTTGGCCCATTTTGAAGCCGATTTTATTACCCGGAGGTATCATGAAACTACACCCATCGCATTGCCCTGTCTGTCATGGCGGGTATAAACAGCCGGGTACGACTACTTTTACCGTTGAATTGGGTTTTGGCGTGGTTGTTGTGCGTGATGTCCCCGCCCAAGTTTGTGATTTGTGCGGCACTGATTGGCTGGAAGATAGTATTGCCGAAAAGTTGGAAAAGATAGTCGAACAAGCGCGTATAAAACATCCTGTAGTGGAAGTGGCGAATTGGCAGCATGAAATTCAAACGCGGTAAGGCGCATACAAAGCCGGGTAGGTCGGGCAACGGCTTTATCGTTGCCCGATTCTTTCCAAAAAATTGGTTTTTTGAATCTAATTTTTTGGGGCTGGTTCCCAAGCTCCTGCTTGGGAACCCATGAGCGTATACTGATTGCATGAAGACCCTGTACCTTGATGTCTGCTTTCTTTGCCGTCCATTCGATGACCAGAATCAGCTTCGTATACGCCTTGAAACGGATGCGATGTTCCTGATTCTGAAACGCATCGAAACCGGGCTTTATCGTGCAGTCGTATCGCCAGTCCACTACAAAGAGGTAAGTGCGATTCGGGAAAACAGCGAGCGGTTTGAAATGGAGAGTCTTTTAAGTCGATTGGATAAATCGTGTGAATTCGATCTTGACCAAGCCCGCCCTCGTGCTGAGGCTTTGATCGACAAGGGGTTTGGCATCGCCGATGCCGCTCATGTCGCCTTCGCTGAACAGTTGGCGGAATTCTTCATTACTTGCGATGACAAACTACTAAAACTGTGCGCAAAAGCCGGATTGCGAATACCCGCAGTAAGCCCGCTCGAATTCATAGCTAAAGAGGAACCATGAACACTGAAACCATGATGACTGAAGAACAACTGATCCGTCAAGCCATTGATGCCTTAATCGAAAGTCTTGGTATAATGGAGGCGACCCGCTTTCTTGCCATCAAGCGCGAAAGCCGCCTGGAATCCGTGGATAGGCATAGATTATGGCAAAGTGAATTGAATAAAGATAAGTTCTTTGACGAGGTTTTTACCTGTGGGAAATAAAATTACGGGCGTAATAGGTGTAAACTGTGTTGCGCCGAATAAAAAGAGCAAAATCCATGAGAATCCCCGGCATTGTCTCACTGCCCACCCGCCTAACCCGCAGTTCCAGCCGTCCCGCGTGGAAGTTTGGCATCCTTGTTCGGGTTCATACCGCGCGGGCGGCTGAACGGGGTCGTTAGGCAACTGGAAATTCCTCACACTTGATCACAATCAACGGAGAACAACATGTTTCCATGGCAAACTGTCTGGTCACCACATCTGAACTTCCCTTGGAGTGGAAGTGTTGCGCAACAAATAGAACCAAGTACGAATTGGTTCTTCGGTTCAATCAGTGCCAATGCTGGAGATTCGCGAATTGAGAAAATGGCATTTGAAAAGGCATCTTACGGGCGTCAGATAGGGCTTATTACAGAGGTACTGCTAGAACTCGCAAGCAAATCAAAGGAATTTGAATCTGAACCATCCGAATCTCTGACTCGCTTAAAGAAAATCAAAGAAGATATTAATGAGATAAAGATTCAAGAAGCATCTGCTACCGCGCAAGAGATAGAAGATCGCCTCAAATGGCTAAAGAGGAATAGCACTACGGAATACGATTTGTTATGCGTCCGGCTGCGTTCATTACTAAATGAAAGTGATGCCTAACTCTTTATTCATCTGGATTTGCCTTTGGCTGGTTCCCAAGCTCCTGCTTGGGAACCCATGTCTTGCAAGCTCCTGCTTGTTCGTTGACCATTCCTCGGGGAAGCTGGAGCTTCAAAGACCGCATTCCCAAGCTGGAGCTTCAAAGCCATTAACTTAAGGATTCTCGGAGCGCCAAGCCCCAGCTTGGCCTTGGGTTGGCCGACGCCAAGCTGGGGCTTGGCGCTCCCTCAATGTCCGTTTTCGCATTCGAGGCAAAGCTCGGCTTTCTTAACTTAATGGCTTTGAAGCTGGAGCTTGGGAACAAGCAAAATCGCTAAGTTAATGGATTTGTAGCTTGGAAATTTTGGGTAGCCAGCGCAGCCCGGATAAGATCCGCAGTTATAATTTTTAAATTGCCTTTTTTGAGAGATAACTATAATGAACGAAAAAGTCAGTAGGCGTGATGTCTTAAAACTCTCTGGGGTAGCCTTGGGAAGCTTGGCCGTGGGCGGTAATTCCGCGCAGGGCAGCGAAAGCGTAGCCCAATCTAAAGACCCCTCGCAACAGGATTCCTTATTCGATTCACTGAAGCCCTATACCATTGGAACTCCGCTTGGGTCTAATGAAATGCGGATATCCTTCATGGGAACCTCGGTAGTCCAAAGACGCACACAAGTGTGCAGCAGTGTGTTTGTGGAGCTTGGCAACGGTGAATCGTTTGTATTCGATTGCGGTTCGGGGGTCACTGTAAATTACAGCGCCATGCAGATACCGATGTCCAAGATGAGGAAGATATTCCTCACCCATCTCCATGGCGATCATACAAGTGACCTTACCCATATTTATTGCTTCGGGCCGCAACAGGATGGCAAGTCACCACTTTATATCTGGGGTCCATCGCCGTCAGGCATACCGGACCCTGTCACCAAACAAACTTATGAAGATGGCACTGTGAATTTCTGCCAGCATTTTCGGGAAATGAATCGTTGGCATACCGAATCGCAGAGTTTTGTGCCAACCCAATGGGACGATGCGGAAGGGGATGGCTATGATATTTTTGCGACAGAGTTAAATTGGCTAACTGGAGACACTTCCAGATATTGGAGCACCAACACTTCAATTCGAAAGCCCGACTCAGGAAAATGGTTGGCTTACCAAAGTAAAGATAAAAATGGTAAAACTGTGAAAATTTGGTTTTTCCCCGCCGTGCATGATCGCAACGGCTCAGTCAGCTACAAATTGGAATGGAATGATTTGTCCATGATTTTCACGGGTGACACCAAACCCAATCGTTTTCTGATTGACAACGCAACCAACGGCACTAAGGGAGTGGATGTACTCATCAGCGAGATGGTGGTGCCGCCAGAAGTTTGGTCAATCAAAAACGGAGGAAGCCCAAACCCTACTGGCCCAGGTTTGCTAACCGCCAGAACGGTTCAGGAAAACTCCCACACGCCTGAGAAAGCACTAGGCTACATCCTCAACGAAACCGCCAAACTCGGAAAAGCCCCAAGGCTTGCCGTGGCAACCCATTTTCAAGCGGAGGACGATACTATTTATGCGGCACTTCATAATATCCGCACTTGGTATTCAGGGGATGTGACCGTAGCCACCGATTTAATGGTTGTCACCGTATCGAAAGACAACATCCAAAAACAAAAAGCCGTCGTTTCAGACTTTTCTTGGTTTCCACTCGCTGCGCCAAGGGCGAGTTATACAACCAAACTCCCTAAATACAATGATACGAGTAGTTCCAACCCTTACAAACCGATGGCTCCCTTAGCCCAGTTTGATCAATCATTGCTGGATCAAGTCATCGATCCATGTTTGTATGACCCTACCGATTTTGGCTGTACGCATCCTTATACAGGCAAGTGATGCTAAAGATTTAGTTCATGCCTGTTTGTCAGAGAAACATGGAAATCAGGTAGGAAAAATCGGTGAAAGGATTTTGCATTGTCAACGGTAATTCATCAGTATTATCCACAATCGAGAGTAGGATAAACATCATGTCAAAATTAGCATTTAATTTAATCGTAGGTTTGCTTGTCGCCTTTACCGCTCAAGAGTCTGTTGCTGTCTCGTATACTTATATTACCTTGGATGTGCCTAGGTCTGCCAGCACCGATGCCAACGGCATTAATGAGTTCAGTCAAGTGGTCGGGGCGTATTTGGATGCAGCGGGCATCACGCATGGTTTTATTTATAATGGGGGTAACTACAGCACACTGGATATGCCAAATGCCACCTACCTGTCGGCGCAAAGTATCAGCGCCAGCGGTCAAGTTGTGGGAACTTATCGCAATGCCTCCGGTGCAACCAATAGCTTTTTTTTCAGCGAAGGTAATTATACCACGCTGAGCATGCCCGGTTCTACCTACAATTATGCCAATGGCATCAGTTCCAACGGTCAGGTTGTGGGAACTTACCTAGATTCAGCAGGCGTCAATCACGGCTTTATCTACAGCGGGGGACATTATTCCACCTTGGACGCGCCAGGGTCTAATTTCACGACAGCCCAGGGAATCAGTGCTAGCGGTCAAGTCGTGGGGAATTATAGCTATGATCCAAGCGTTGATCCAAAAGAGTATGGTTTTATCTACACTGGAGGAAATTATCTCACGCTAAATCCGTCCAGTGCTAATATCACGCATACTATCGGCATCAACGATAATGGTCAAGTCGTAGGGTTTTACTGGGATGCATCTAATATCTTGCGCAGTTTTGGGTACAGCGGAGGTCAGTACATAACGTTGACTATGCCAGGGGCCACTTATACTTCTGTGCAAGGCATCAATGCCTATGGTCAAGTTCTGGGATGGTATGATGATGCGTGTGGCACAACCCGTAGCTTTGTTTATAGCGGGGGAAATTACCTTACGTTGGCTGTGCCAGAGGCTACTCAAACTTCGGCCAAGGGCATTAGCGACAAGGCTGAGGTTGTCGGTTATTACATTGACTCCAACCAACAAAGGCACGGGTTCATTGCCATTCCCCAGTATTCCGCTGCACCTGTCCCCGGCATTTATCAGAATTGCAACCAAATCGCCGTCTCGCTCGATCCCGGTCCCTACCAAGGCAAGAATGGGGATTGGTGGTTTGTCGCCTATGCTCCGTCTTCCGGGCATTGGTATTCCTATGTCTATCCTCTCCAATGGAGAGACATCGGCACGGATTTGAGCAAAATCACCCCCGCCTATCAAGGCCCGCTAAGCAACTCGACCAATGTTCCGCTTTTCAATACCAAAGGAATTCCGAGCGGCGAAACCTATTTTTTGTACTTTGGCGTGGACACCAATATGAATGGTATTCTCGATATGGATCAGGTATATTATACGGAATATACATTGAATGTACCCTAGTTCTGTCGGTAGCCGGGTAGTGTGGGCAAACGGCTTTATCGTTTGCCCACGCGGAACCCAACCGCAACCCAGTCGGGAATGGTGGGTAAGCAAAAAGACGCTTGCCCACCGCTCACTGCCATTAAGTTAAGGATTTATCCGTTCGCCCCGAGCTTGTCAAAGCCTGTCCTGAGCTTGCCGAATGGGGGTGAACAGAAAAATCCAACTCATTGGAAGTTAAGCCGTTCATGGTTCGACAAGCTCACCATTAACGGCGTAACTTAATGGCAGTGACCCTACCGCTAGGAACCCAAAGAGATTGTCATGAGAAGCAGAAAATTCAAACTTAGTCATAAATTGTTGTTGGGCATTGCTTATATGCTCGCTGTCATGACCTTGTCACCGGGCGCGGATGCACGCAGTCATCATGCTAATGAAATCGGCAGTTCAGAAAGCCATTCGGAGAATAAATCAGACTTTACCCTGCCTTTTCATTTGATTGACGGATACATTTTCATCGACGGTGAGGTTAATCGGAAAATAGGAAAATTCATGTTCGATACAGGGACTGGTTTTGCATTTTTTCTCAACAGTCATTTTATTCCTTTAGCTAAAGATAATTACCTGTCAGAAGGACATGCCGCTTCCGGGCAATTGTTGGTTCTGCATACCCAAAACAAGGCTGTTTCCATGAAACTGGCAGATCAATTACAATTTGATAATTTGAAATTGCTGCCGCATTCCAATTTTGATTTTATTGAAAACAATGTGGTGGAGAAGTTCCTAGGCACAGCGGGGCATGAGTTTAATAAGAATTACTTATTCATCATCAATTATGATAAGCAAACCATAGATTTTCATTCATTTGAAAATGATGATAAAACACTGAGTGCCTATGTGGAGAAAGATAAAGTCATCGCCACCCTGCCTTTCACCGCAACAGAGGGTGGCAAAATGCCTGAGCTTGATTTTTTTATTGGCAACGAAAAAATTGCCGGGTTTTTTGATACGGGCAACCTAGGCAGTTTGACGCTTACTCAGGACATGAAAACCCGGTTGGAAAATGAAGGCTACATAAGTGTGGAAAGAAGGAATGAATTGTATGAACCCCACGAACCTACTTTATACGGTACTGTAAGAAAATTAAGATTTGAAAATCAGGTGCTGGAGGATATGCATAATATCACTCTCAAAATTGGCAATGAAAACAAAATAGGCATGGGATACCAATTTTTAAAGAATTATGTCAGTGTATGGGATTATAAAAACAAAACGATTACATTATTAAAGCGATGAATATTTCAGAAGCGCGATGGGGTTTGCAACCCCGTATTACATCCTTCACGCCCACAAATCCGCCAGCGAGAATTCGACCGCGTCGAAGGGCGCGACGGACACCCAGTCATCATCTTTCAGCGTGGCAATCAACGTCCAGCGGCCTTCCCGCAGTTCAAAAGCCTCCAAGGTTTGTGCAACGGGGTCCACCATCCAGACATGGGCAACGCCGTAATGGGCGTAAAGGGGAAGCTTAATCGCCCGGTCTTTTTTGGCGGTGGAAGGGGATAAAATTTCGCAGAGCCAGTCGGGGACAATCTCAAAACGATGGCCTTCGGGTATGGATGGCATCCTCTCGTGCCGCCACCCGGCCAAATCCGGAACGGCCACTTCCACGTCACGGGTGAAATGGACTTCTGGTTCGTCAACGATCCACCAGCCGCCAGGCCCGCCTTCGCCGAATCTGAACGGCGGGCCAATCCGCATCCCCAATGCGCTACTTGCCCCGGCATGTCGCCCTGTGGGCCGAGGCATCGCGTACAACTCGCCGTTGAGGATTTCGCCGGTGACATGGTCGGGCAAAGCCATCAGTTGTTCATAAAGGCTCAAATTTAACACAGCGTTCATGGTGTCCCCCTGATCAGGCTTCATAGCATAACCGATGGGGCTTGAATAGTTGAGAGGCAAATGCCCTTCTGCGAACAAATGGCAAGGCTTGCAAAGAGTGTCCACAGTAAAGCTTCTTGCCCATCCATCGGTCATTGCTTTAAGATGGCTATCCAGTGACCATAATCCGACTTTCCAAACTTATCATCATTGATGTGACGACCCGTTCATGACCAGCCTGATTCAAGTTGACCAACTTTACCGTTTTTACGGCGACCACTGCGCCGTGAACAATGTCAATTTCACACTGGAAAGGGGCGAAATTTTAGGCTTTCTCGGACCCAACGGAGCGGGCAAATCCACCACCATGCAGATGATTTGTGGCAATCTTGCCCCCACTGCGGGGCAAATTTCCATCAACGGCATTGACATCCTCGACCAACCCAAGGAAGCCAAGCGCGAATTGGGCTATTTGCCCGAGGTGCCGCCGGTCTATCGGGAACTGACAACGGACGAATTCTTGGGCTACTGCGCAAGACTGCACCGTCTCCCTCCCGGCATGATAGCCAAGGCGGTGGACAATGCCAAGGAAAGATGTGGTTTGACGGAAGTGAGTAAGCGGTTAATCGGCAATTTGTCGAAAGGTTATCAGCAGCGAGTGGGCATCGCCCAAGCCATTTTGCATACGCCTGCCGTCATCATTCTCGATGAGCCAACGGTCGGCTTGGATCCCATCCAAATACGCGAGATTCGCGAATTGATCCGCGAACTGGGCAAGGAGCATGGAATAATCCTGTCAACCCACATCTTGCCCGAGATTCAGGAGGTGTGTACGCGAGTGCAGATCATCCATCAAGGCCAATTGGTGTTGAATGACAGCATTGAGGGGCTTGAGCGCAGCATGTGTGCCTTAAGTGTGCTGCTGAGAACGCAAGGAACACCGGATTTGGTCAGGCTTTATAACATCAAAGGAATTCATTCGATTGATCAACTGGGTGACAACCGCTATCGGATTTTTCATGACAAGGACTCAAGCCCTGCTTGCGCCATCGCCGAAACCGCCGTTTCCGCCGGCTGGGGCTTGCTCGAATTGATCCCTGAGAAACGTAGCATGGAGCAAATCTTCATCGAAATAACCCAACACAGCCCGCAACCGGAGGAGGAATAGCCTGTCATGATGGCCTTCACTATCGCGGGGCGCGAGCTTCGCACCCTGTTTCTGTCGCCGTTGGCTTGGGCCATCCTAGGTGTCATCCAAATCATCCAGGCTTTTTTATTCTTGGTGTTGCTGGACACTTACCTCACTGAAATCCAACCCCGTTACGCCAGTTTTGAGCAGGCGCCGGGAGTGACTGATTTCGTCGTGTCGGGTTTGTTTCAAAATGCGGGCATCATCTTATTAATGGTGACCCCGCTGTTGACCATGCGGCTGATCAGCGAGGAGCGCCGCAACCGCACACTGAGCTTGCTGTTCACGGCACCGGTTTCCATGGCCGAGATCGTATTGGGCAAATACCTTGGGGTGTTCGCCTTTATGTTGATAATGGTGGGCATGGTAAGCTTGATGCCGCTTTCCTTGTTGTTGGGCGGTGGGTTGGATTACGGCAAACTAGCCGCCAACGTCATGGCGTTTGCGTTGTTGTCGGCCAGCTTTGCCTCCGTGGGGCTATTTATCTCTGCCTTGTCAAACCAACCCACGGTTGCGGCTGTCAGCACCTTTGGCGCTTTGTTATTGCTGTGGATTGTCAACTGGAGCAGGAGCGGTGCAGGGGGCTTGCTGGAATATATCTCCCTATTGCATCACTACGACCGTTTGTTGACCGGATTGGTCAATACCGAGGATTTGCTTTACTTCATCCTGTTCATCCTCGCCTTCATCGTGCTGAGCATCCATACCTTGGATAATGACCGTCTGCAAAAATGAAGATCAACGCCCGAAAACATCTCGAAATCCGACTGCAAAATTTCATCTTCACCCTTTTGTTCTTAGGCGTGATCGGGCTGCTTGGCTGGCTCGGCACTCGCTACTCCATGCAATTCGACTGGACGGCAGGAGGGCGGCATACCTTGTCCGAGTCCAGCACCAAGGTCTTGGGGCTTTTCCATGGGCCGTTAAAAATCATCGCTTACGCCCGGGATGAAAAGTTGGTGCGCGAACATATCAGCGATCAGGTTTCGCGTTTCAGTCGCAGCAAAAAGGATGTGACCCTTGCTTTTGTCAATCCCGACACCCAACCGGACCAAGTGCGCGAGCAGGGCATCGCGGGGAGGAACGAAATGCGGATCGAATATGAAGGCCGCAGTGAAGAGGTTATGGAACCGACCGAAACCGCCATTGCCAACGCTTTGCAGCGGCTGGCCCACGCCAAGGAGCAGCACATCGTTTTTCTGGAAGGCCATGGCGAGCGTTCCCCCAAGGGTCAGGCCAATCATGACCTGGGCCAGTTTGGCGAGGAGTTGGCGCGCAAGGGCATTAATGTCTCCATGATCAACCTTGCCGTCGCTCCCGGCATTCCCGACAACACCGATGTGCTGGTGCTGGACGGCCCCAAAGTCAACCTGCTGCCCGGCGAGATCTCCCAAATTTTAGACTACGTCAAACGCGGCGGCAATCTTTGGTGGATGGCCGATCCCGGCGATTTACATGGCTTGGCCCCTTTGGCGGGTCAACTTGGATTGAAATTCTTGCCCGGCACGGTGGTTGATGCATCAACGCAGTTGCTTGGGATCAATGACCCCACTTTTGCCTTGGTGGCTGAATATCCGGCGCATTCCATCACGACTGGTTTTGACGCGATGACGGTGTTTCCGATTTCGGCGGCCTTGGAAAAAATAGGCGAAAGCGAATTCGAGCACACCCCTTTTCTGAACACCGTGCCGCGTTCGTGGACTGAAACCGGCCCGATTGCAGACAAGATAAAGTTTGATGCCGACAAGGGCGAACGCGAAGGCCCTTTGGTTATTGGCTACGCTTTGATCCGAGGGGGGAATGCCGATTCCAAAACCAAGCCCGAAGGTGAAAAGAAAGCCCCCGATGGCAAGACCGCCGACCAGCGCATCGTGGTCATTGGCGATGGCGACTTCCTTGCCAATGCCTACTTGGGCAACGGCGGCAACCTGAATTTGGGGCTTAACATTATTCATTGGTTAAGCCAGAACGATCAGTTCATCAACATTCCGGCCAAGACGGCTTTGGATAAGACGCTCGATCTTTCAGCCATGGCTACGGTGTTTATCGCCGTAGGTTTCCTGTTCCTGTTGCCTCTTTCGCTATTTGCGGGCGGCGCGTTTATTTGGTTCAAACGGCGGGGGCGTTAATGAAGCCTAAAGTTTTGCTAAACCTAGTTTTGTTGATCGTGTTGGCGGCCTTGGCAGGGGTGGCTTTTTTTGAACCTGGAAAAGAGGAGTCAAAGACTGTCTACTTGACGGATGTGGACATTGACTCGTTAAACCGCTTCGAGCTAAAGAACCCAGAAAGCCTAGTCTTCGAAAAGCGTGACGGTCACTGGTGGCTGGCTGCCCCCTTTCAGACACCGGCCAATGATATACGAATCCGGCAATTGCTCACGATCGCCAAGGCTGAAAGCCGGGCTCATTATCCGGTCAAACCGGAAGAATACGCTAAATTCGAGCTTGACAAGCCCAAGGCGGAGTTGAATCTGGGGCAGGTTACTTTGCGTTTCGGGGGTTCCGAACCCATAGACATGCTCCGCTATGTGCAAATCGGCGAAACCCTGCATCTGGTGTCCGACGATTTCTCGCATCAACTGCTTGCCAGTGCCACCGATTATGTGGATAAGAAACTGCTGCCCGAAGATGCCAAGATTAAGGAACTTTCTTTGCCTGGGTTGAGTGCGAAATTGGGCGACAAAGGGCAATGGAACCTTGAACCCCCAGGCGATGCATCCGCCCTATCCGAATTGGCAAACGCATGGCAGTCGGCCCGAGCCATTGAGGTCAAGCGTCACGAAGAACAATCCATGGGCGATAAAATTCATCTTGGCCTTGCGAACGGACAGGCGGTGGAGTTTGTGATCCTCCAGCGCGAACCGGACCTTCTGCTGGTCCGCCCCGATTGGAAGTTGGAATATATGGTTGCCGTCGAGTCGGGGAAACGTCTATTGAGTCTGCAAAAGACTAGCGCTGAAACCGATGGCGGGCCGGAGGAAGAAGAGCCCGAGTCGCCGCCTGAGGGACGCGCAGAGGAAGTAATGGAGAATAATCCTGGTGAAAATGCCGACAACGACGGCGATTAGGGGATATCCAAAAATGTTCCCCCCCTTTGCAAAAGGGGGAACCGGGCAAATCATTTTCGGAATCGGCCTTAGGCATTAAGGGCGCATCACCATGCCTGAACTTCCCGAGGTTGAAACCACGCGGCGTGGCATAGAGCCTCATGTGCTGGGCCAGACGGTGCTTGGGGTCATCGTCCGCCAGCCCCGGCTGCGCTGGCCAGTCCCCGAAGATTTGGAAGAAAAGCTAAAGGGCAAGCAAATTCAGGGCTTGCGCAGACGGGGTAAATACCTTCTATTTGATGTCGATTCCGGGGCGCTGATAGTCCATTTGGGCATGTCCGGGAGCTTGCGGATGATTACTGTCGCCGACGAGCCGGTAAAAAAACACGACCACATCGACATACTGCTCGAGCAGGGGGTTTGCTTAAGATACCACGACCCGCGCCGCTTCGGCTGTCTGCTGTGGGCGGAAGGCGACCCGCTGGCCCATCCGCTGTTGGCGGAACTGGGGCCTGAACCGTTCGACCTTGGCTTTTCCGGCGGGTATCTGTACGCTGCCGGACAGGGAAGGATGGCTGCGGTGAAAACCTTCATCATGGACAGCCATCGGGTTGTCGGCGTGGGCAATATATACGCCAACGAAGCCCTGTTCCGGGCGGGGATAGACCCAAGGCGGGCGGCAGGGAGAATCGGGCTTGAACGCTATGGCGTCTTGGCCAAGGTCATCGTGGAGGTGCTTGGGGAAGCCATTGCCCAAGGCGGGACCACGTTAAGGGATTTTGTCAATGCCAGCGGCAAGCCGGGTTATTTCCAGCAAACGCTGGCTGTTTACGGCAGGGAAGGTGCACCCTGTTTACTTTGCGGTTCACCCATCCGTTGTGTCCGGCTGGGCCAGCGTTCTACGTTTTATTGCCCGCGTTGCCAGCATTAAAATGATTGTAATGTGCATTTGTGTTGTTTATGGTAACGTAGCCAAGGCAAGGGTGGGCAACGTCTTTTTGTTGCCCACAGTTCAAGCCGGTTCCGCGTGGGCAAACGGTGAAGCAGTTTACCCACCTTGGGCTATGCGCCTATTGGGGTGTCCAACTTCAAAGTTGGGCTTGTACTTCAATGAGTTTGTCTAGAAGTTGTATTACATGTTCACTATTGAACGAGAAGAATTCATTTTTCGACGACATTTTATATCAAGAGCGCATCCAGATTCGATTTTCAATATAGAAATCTTTCCGGGCATTTGGGCTGAGTTTGGTGAACCTAAATCAAAGCTTCATAGCAAACGCTTTTTTTTGACATGCTTACGGATAAGTCGCGACCTTTATTCAGAAAATATGGCTCAAGGCTTTTGGCGGAAGTTTCATGTTAAATATATAAATTCTAAGACAAGAAACAAGAAGCTGCCGCATATTTACCGAGTTATTGGAAGCCCTAATCGATTGATTAAGCAAGGATATATAGCAATATGCGAACCTAGGCTTGCAGAAAGAGACAGCTTTATTTCACAGAACACTTATGAATACTGGTCGGCTATGTTTGGTAATAATAGCGGCTTTTATGTAGCCCCAGTTATTGTTAAAGAGGCGATTCCTGCATTACTAAATAAAATTCACACATCACCCAGCGTCTTAACGGATATGCCTTCTCAAGATTGGCGTGTTTTTGAAGACGTAGTTGCTGAGATTTTTAACCGATTTGGCTACGAAATAGTCGTGACCAAGAAGACTCGCGATGGTGGTAAAGATGTGATTGCTTTAAGGAAGCAAGGAGACAAAACGGTAGAGCGATTGCTTATAGAATGCAAGCATTGGAAAAACAAAATTGACGTAAACACGATTCGAAGCTTGGTTGGAGTTGCTATGACTGAAGATGAATTGCCATCCGGTGTAATATTGGCTACTACGAGTACATTTACGTCTGATGCAAAAAATATGAGGATCAATCAGGCGATCAATCAGGCATTCTCGATTTCTCTTGCTCTAAAAGATTACAAAGACATTCTTGATTGGATTGATGACTACAATGCAATCGGACTTACCCCAATCGAAATTGAAGCGTATATTCGTCAGTGGGGTTGTAAAAATTAGGTTACTCAGCCAGTGTGGGCAAACGGCTCCATCGTTTGCCCACGCGGAACCAAGGTGATTCCTGAGAAAGAGCATCCCATGAAGAATCTGATCCGTAGAAAAAAATAGAGTCCACGAAAGACACGAAAAGCACGAACAAAAGCAAGATTCGTTCGTGCCTTTCGTGTTTTTCGTGGACGATTCTTTTGGTGGATTCATTATTGGAAATCACCCAACCGCAACCGAAGCGGGCCGGGGTATGCGAAAAGGGCGCGACGGGGTTTGTAACCCCGTCGCTTACGTTTTGTGCGAAGCCACAGCCTGAAGGTACGGTAGAGCATAGCGAAACCCAACACTAACCTATGTGAATTTTTTATAGAGACAACACCATGCCCACCATTAGCTAATTCTATGGCATCATCATTCAAATGTTTTGGAACGAACACGCACCGCCTCATTTTCATGCGACCTATGGCGACTACAAAGCAACCGTAAATATAAAAGAGCTGAGTATCATGGAAGGCAGCCTTCCAAGACGCGCCACCCATTTGGTATTGGATTGGGCAGAACTGCATCAAGCCGAATGACTAGACGATTGGAATTTGTGTTTAAGCAATGACCAGCCTAAAACCATAGAGCCACTAAAATAAAACCGCTATGTATTGGGATGTCATCAGCGTACAAAGCATTTCGCCCCGCACTCTGCGAGTCACCTTTGCCGATGGTTTAACGGGGTCGGTGTTCATTGATGCGTCATTTTGCACGGGCGTATTCACTGCCTTAAAAGAAGATACCGCTGTCAGTTCAGCTTTTGCTGAAAATGGCGTTGTGATGTGGGAAAACGGTTTAGACCTTGCGCCAGACACCCTGCACCGAGAAATACAGCGCAATGCGAATCGGCATTATGTTGTCAACGCGGTAAGGCGCAATAGCGGTACTCCACATATTGCGCCGGATGAATAAAAAACGACCGATGGCGCAATCCGGCACGGACTGACTAGCCGTAAATACACCACAATCATTTCCCCCTCCCTTTCCCATCGCGTCTCGCAACAATAGACACCACCACAACACCACCAGAAACGCCACGTTTCTTTGAACCCTTTTCGTCCCGTTTTTTCCCCACGGACTTAACAGGTTTAACCGGTTTATCCTCCCTGCTATTGATATAAGAACTTAGCCCGTTATCCTCCATCCACCTATAAAGTGTGTCGGGTGTGCATTCGACAATGCGGGCGATACTCGTTTTATGAACCCCCTTCTTCAATAAATCCACTACCTCATCCTTGCGCTTGTCCAGCTTGCGCACGGCGCTTACAGCCCCCTTCGGCCTACCTAGCGTCTTACCCTCGGCCTTGCGCTTGGCAAGTGCCTCGGTGGTGAGGCAGCAATTCTCATTATGGCCCCATTGCCGTCATTCCGGCATGGATGCCGGAATCCAGCGCCATGGACGGTGACACGTCGGCTGCATAAGTGTTTGAAAAAGGCTTGGTGGCGACCCCTAGCTTCACATCCTTGTGACTGGATTCCGGCAGTCCATGCCGGAATGACGGGCTTCAACCACTTGTGTATAACGGCGAGAGCCGGAGCTTGGGGACCACGCAAAGCGGCACTGCCTTTTAAAGCTTCTCCTGATCGGCCATTTCAATGAATTTCCGCACGAACCCGACGGCGGCATAAAGCAACACAGCATACAGTATCCACTCCTGGGCCGAAACGCTGGCGGGGTCTTCGTCAAAAAAAACAATGCCAACCGTCGAGACTAGGGCTAGGGCGAAGTAGTTATACATGGGTGCCACTCCTCAATACTAGTTATTTGGTGGGGTTATCCTAGGGGCATTGAAGCCGGTGCCCTGCTCCATGATGATGGGGGAAGTGCTGGGTTTCGGGTCGTACAGACCGCTTAGCCGACGGCGGTATTCGTTGGTGATCTGCTGTGAAGAAGTGGAGTTTTCAATCACCCGAGGCGTCATCAAAATCACCAGTTCAGTGCGATTCGAGTTTTTAGTGGTGCTGGAGAACAGTGGACCCAACCAAGGAAGCTCTGACAATAAGGGTATTCCCGTCACAGCGTTACTCGTGTTTTCAATAATCAAACCACCTAGTACAATGGTTTCGCCACTTCTAACCGCCACTTGGCTTTGGATTTTTCGCTGCGAAATGGTGGGTGAATTGATACCGCTTGCAGATGCCGCACCTTGGTTCTTCACAGTATCGACGGCCTGGGAAAGCTCCATGGAAACCAGTCCACCCGCATTGACCCGGGGTCGCACATCCAGGAGGACGCCGGTGTCCTTGTATTGAATCGACTGTGTGCCCAACACACCACTTGCTGTCCCCCCAGTGGGTATCGCCGCCGCTGCGGTCAGGATAGGCACCTGGTCGCCAACCTTGATAGTTGCCTGTTGATTGTTCAATACCATCAATGTGGGAGATGACAATACATTGATTTTGTTGGATGCCGCCAATAAATCCAACTGGACTTTCATATCCCTGGCGACATTTGTTAGGACATAGGTAAATCCACCTGTTTTCGCCGCTAAGTCCAAGGTAGTGCCAAGAAAACCGGCACCCCCGGTGGTGTCACTAAGAGTGTGCGAGAAATACCACTGTAGTCCATATTGCAAAGTATCCGTCAGTGCGACTTCGACGATGGTGGCATCGATCAATACCTGCAAAGGCATGATGTCCAACTGTTTGATGACCGTTTCGATATCCCGGTAATCTTGGGGTTTTGCCATGATGATCAAGGCATTGTTGGAGGGGTCGGCGACAATTCTCATATTGTTGCCTAAATCGGCCACTTGCGAACTCCGGCTTCTTTGACCGCCCGAGCCCCCGCCCCCAAAACCACCCCCACCCCCAAAGC
>Ga0194049_1000007_pt1 | contig 91205 bp, 125 predicted proteins | sample JunL2225m_MetaG_FD_148665 | JGI IMG/M metagenome (GOLD analysis project Ga0194049, IMG submission 148665) | Anoxic zone freshwater microbial communities from boreal shield lake in IISD Experimental Lakes Area, Ontario, Canada - Jun2016-L224-25m | ecosystem: Environmental > Aquatic > Freshwater... | reverse complement strand
CTAAGAACCCGTATCCACCGTATGTCCCATACGAGATTTACCGTCCCAATCCTTGGGCCTAAGGGTTTAACGGTATCAATGGAAAAGCCCCCCATTTGGGGGGCTTTTCTTATTACCAAAAGTGACACCAGTCACTGATATCGGTATAGGTATATTGATACCTATTGATACTAGCGTTGTGACACGTAATCTATCGCGGCCCAAGTCTTGGGTCCAACAATTCCGTCAATGTAAAGGCCGAAGAACTTCTGGAAGTCTTTGACTCGCTTTGTCGTCTGGGGGCCAAAAGTACCGTCAACAACGATAGCGCCACCAGCCTTAACCAAGATGACTCCTTGCAGGTACCGCACCAGATCCTTGTTAGTGCCTTGGGCACCTTCTTTGATGACTGGTTTGACTGCGATTGGGTAAAGTCCCCACTTACCATTCACTGGATCAAATGGGGGCCAAGGTGCAGGAGGTGGAGCAGGGGCAACGATGGAGTCGTAACCCTTGAGGTTGAATACTGCATTCATGTCGCAGCGACCAGTAATGCCGGGAACTGGACCATTCGATGACCACTGCCAAGCATCAATAGGAAGTTCAAGCAAACCAAGTGCTGTTAGACGGGCTACGAGGTTATCCGAGGAAACATATGCAGCAAGATGCATCATACGGGGACCGTACTTTGAGGTGCGGATACGAGCATCTTTCCAAATACTGCCCCCCGCAACGTAAATACCCGTGTACACAGACGAAGGACGATGAGTAACATCCTCAACGCGCTCAAGCCATGCGAGGCACTTTTCGACAGTAATACCTGCCTCTTCAGCGTCAAGCATCGCCCCTTCGCTTGGTCGGAAAGTACCGACTGCTGCGAGGTAATGGTCAGCCTGAGCTACTGGATCAGTAGTGGAACTGAGCCAGTGGTAGGGGAGCACCCAGTTGAACTTAAGAGCCGAAGCAATACCTCGGAACGTGTTAAATGATGGGTCGATGTACGCGGTGCTTTGAGTTGCTTTCCAACCGAGAAAGTGAGTTGGCACGGCTCTGGTCACAGAGAGATCTAAGTGCCCAGCATCCGATTGGTAATGTGAGCAATCCGGCCCGTCCAAACGGTGTACTAGTTCTGCTGCTGTGATAGTCATTGTGGAACCCCTGTTTCTGGGTTGTAGCCGGGTTCGTCAACGGGGGTGTAGCGGGGATTGTCTCGGTGCGCTCCAACACCTTCAAATTCGTCATCACTTTCAATCCATTCTGGGGTAGTCATACAGTTCCTTCCGTTAAGGGGAATACGTAGCTTACTCTATTATGACATGGATTTAGGCAGACTTCACCTTAACTCCACTGAAGTAGGGGTTGAACAAGAGATTACCCCTACCCCCAAGGCCCTGACGTTCACGTGGTGGTGAGCCTACGGCTCATCGCTTCCACTACTACTTGGCTCGCTCCGCTCGCATTGTACACATTTTTAGGACCCGTGTCAAATAGCGCTGTCGTGAAGGGTCTGGGGGTTTTGGGATCTTGACTTTTTAGAGATGATGGTGGTAAGGTGCTCCCCATGTCATCCAACCTCATCACATGGTTCAAAACCGCACCTGATAGCGCTGGGTACCAACTTCTTGGAATCCTCAACGAGTATGAAAATGCCCCCGGTATTGTCATTTCCTGCACCAACCAACGCATCGACTACAACCCCCCTGCCCAACCTGACGGTCAAATGCAGATGTTTAACATCGTTCCAGAGGCTGTTGCCGGTGTTAACGTCGCTGAGGTTCCCTCTTTGAGCTATGCTCGGCAGAGGCCAGACTGGATGGAAGGGGTCAACAAATGGAAGACTCAAGACAATGTGACTTCTGCGGTGGAGGACCTCTTGTCCCAGAACACGCTCACTCCAAATGTAAACAATGTGGAATGAGGACTACATGTTGTGATGGGGACCCCCAGCCCCCTTCGCTCTGATATCATATGGGGATGCTTCAAAGTTCAACCCGACATATACGTAGAGGTGAGTACTGGCAGCGTCTTATTATCGTCAAAGATAAACGCACCCGTAGGATCGTCCCCGTTACTGTGGCTTCTGCAATGATGCAAGCATCTACTTCCAATATAAAGATCCCCATTACGTGCGTGGTTGACTCTTATCGTGGCAGTATTTTGCTGGTTATGTCTGAGGCAGAGACTTCAGACCTAGTTGATGGTACGTACTCTTACGATGTCGTAGCTGATGCTGTCCGACTGAGGACCATCGAAACTGGCACCATAGAGGTATCCACTATCGCTCAGATCACCCCATTGGAGGGCACGTTCGACATGCAGATCACCTACCGTCAGCGTACTGACTACCGTCTTGACTTCTCTTGGACTGATTCGTCTGGGTCTCTTATTACTGCCGCTAGTGCTCGTATGCAGGCGAGGACCTCAGCAAGCGCTATTGCCCTTGACCTTAAATGGTATGCGACTGCTCCTTCTGAATCGACTGTTGTAGCTCTCACTCCAACCTACACCCGCGGGTACCTTGCTCCTAAAACAGGAACAAGTCTGACGATGCACATCTCAGACACTAATACCATTGCCGCTGGAAGCTATCCATTTGATATACAAGCAATGGACGCGGCAGGTGATTGGGATACCGTAGCCACTGGCACGCTTGTTGTAGTGGCTTCGATTACTGATAGATCCACGTGACCACAGTATCTGTAGTTAAGCCCCCTGTAAGGACTGTAACTACAACCTCTTCCCCTGATACTGTCTCTACTTCACAATCAGGTGGGGGGGTTTCTGAGACTCAGCCCCCCATTAGGTCTGTAGTCACTACCAAGTCCAACCAAGAGGTAGTCACTCACGTCCAAGTCAGTACGGTCATAGCCGCTGATGTTGGGCAGTCAGGACCTGCTGGTGCTGCTGGTGCAAAAGGGGATACCGGAGATCCCGGCGTATATGTGGGTCCCACGGCCCCCGCCGATACAACTTTAGTATGGGTTGATACCAGTGTTCCTATTGTTTCTAACGGGGCGCTTGGGCATTATGGGTCTCTGTACTCCACAGCTCGGCAATGGTGTACCTCAGCAAGTACTGGTCAACCCATAATGTTTGATGGGTTAGATTCCACAAACGGAATCTCACTTGTAAATGGTAGCAGGATAACTATTAGTCGAACAGGTGTGTACAACTTTCAGTGGTCTGGGCAGTTTACTAACCACCAAAACAACGTCGCCACAGATGTTCGTATTTGGATTAGCATTGACGGTACCCCATGGGTCGGATCTACTGGAGTAGTTACAGTGCCCGGTAATGAGGGTCATATTGTGTCTGGGTGGAACTTCATCCACCCATTCACTGCTGGACAGTACTTTCAGTTCATATGGGCATCTGATGTGGCTTCAACTATCAACTCAGGGATAGTTCTGGACACCCCACCTGTTACTGCGTATAGTCCGACTACCTCGTCAGTTGTGGCGACCATCCAGCAAGTTTGATCATCCTCATGGGGGTTTTGGCCCCCCTGATACCTCGTATAGTTGTATGATATACCAATGAATGAGTTTCAAGCCAAGATTGGTGTGGGGCAACGTCAAGTTAGATACGGGCGCTACGCGGGTACAAATCGTGACATTCCAGTTCGCCGTGAAGACAACGGCGCTATTGGAGGGTTCCATACCGAGCATTGGTCTGGACGAGTTGATGCCACGATAGTAGCCCCCACTATTCAAAAGAAGTTGAGCATGGGAGACATGGACTAGATATGACTTCACACATAGAGAAGCTACAAAACGATCTTGCCTTTTATCAATCTATTACCCCTATTGTGGTCGAACTTGAAGAAGCTCGGGAAACACGCCACACCGATGGTGATCGTTGGCTGGCGGCTTCACAGGAGTGGGGAGCATTGAGCCTGTACTGGGGCGGTATCCGTGATTACATAGCAGCAGTGGATGCCCCCCCTCCCACTGAAGGGCTTACTTCCATTAACGTCGATACTCTTGCTTCCTCTTCAGAAGCAGTTTCTCTTTTGAAGGGTAATTAACTATGGCATGGTCGGGTCTTACTGCGTCATCCGCAGGTTCTCATCTTATAGCTCAAAGTCTTCTTGACATTCTTGCGTTTAACTACACCGCAGCATCTATTGCTATGGACTTTAACCAGACGACGGCTGGATCATGTGCCCGAATGGCGTTGTATGATCTTTCTGTTACGCCAAGCGCATCTGCGACAGGAGCACTACTTGGGTATGGAGGTGTTGGTTCTCCTTGGACAGCGCTTGGTAGCACTAGTGGATCTGCTGGTACCGGAAATGCTGCTAGTGCTCAGGTGTATGGGTCAGTTGGAACTAACGCCACTGATTGGGTAGTAGGTGGAAGGGATATAAATACTCCATCCCTTGCCCGAACGGATTTTGCGACAGGCTGTTCCGTCGGATTCCAGTGCTTACCTACGTCTAACGCCTCTGCTGTTACCTTGTCTAACGTAGGTGGCATGTTCATTTACTTCCCTAATACAACCACCGCTGGTGGCGGCTCGGCTGCTAGTGCAGGTGTTGGGTTCTGGTACTTTGGTGGGTCTAGCTACGGTGTTACGTCGGGAACCCTTACTATCACTGCTACTAACAACACCCTATTTACTATTACGGTTTAACCCGTGGCTGACAATATCTCCATCACGGCAGGTGCTGGTACCACGGTAGCTACCGACGAAGTGCAGGTCACGGGTAACCCAGCAGTAGGTCATGTTCAGTACATGAAGCTTGTTGATGGGACAAACGGTGGGTTGGCCCCCATTACAGCAGGTTCCGCAGGAACACTGGCGGGATCACTGAATATCGTTGCTCGTAGAGATCTTCAAGTAATATCCGTTGCGGTAGCTAATACCGCCTCATCTTATAGTTCTGGAAACTCTATCGGTGGAGTAAGCACTATTGCTAATGCCGCAACTATTGCAGGTGGTTCTGGAACTATAGTAGGAGCTAACGTGTTAGCCTCAGGAATAGTTTTAGGTGCTGTAGATATTCTTTTTACTAACTCATCATTTACTACTGTTAGTGGCAACAACACAGCCTTTAGCTTTTCTCCCCTTACAGATTATACTAAAGTACAAGGTGTAGCTCAAGCTGCTGGAGCTTATGCACTTGGAGCTACAGCAGCATCTGCTGGACGTATTTCTCAAGCAATAAACATTGCTATACCGTATGTTTGTGCTTCTGGCAGTACCTCGTTATTTGCATACATAATTGGTCGATCTGGTGTTACGTTTGCTACCGCAAACATACTTACACTAAATGTCTATGTAGAAAGAAACTGACATGGCGGTCACTTTTGGAGCGACCACTGGTGACGTGCTTCAATTTACGGCAGTTAATAGCGCTAGAGTAGGTTATGGAGCTGGCTCTTCTACCTATATGTGGGGGTGGTTTAAGCCGACAACATTCACGTCGGGAAGACCTCTTTTTGCAGCAGCAAATAATACCTTGTCTTTAACCGGATCATCGGAATTACTATTCGTTCTCTCTAGGATTAACAGCAGTACCTTAGCTGATACCTCAGCTAGTTACACGACCTCTGGAGCTGCTGTCGTAGTTAATGAGTGGAGGTTTTTTTGCTTAGTGACTACAACTACTACCGCTCCCATATCGCAAGCTGTCCGACTGTGGCTTGGGTCTACCACTGATCCTCCCGTGGCGGCTACGTTAACCGCTAATGTTCCGGCAGCAGCCTCAACTATTGCTACTACCGCTTTTATTAGTCAAATAGGTAATACATCTGCCTTAACAACCCCATTTATTGGTCAGTTAGATAACTTTGAAGGATTTGGTCCAGTTACCAGTATTTACCAAATTGCTACCGTAGGAACTATTACTTCCTTAGAGGAACAACTGATACTAGAGTCAATAGTTACTCCAGCATGGCTTAGTTCCCCTATTTCTCCCATGTCTGATCCTCTACCAAATCGTACTTTATTTAACTTGACAACTCCTCCATACGACTGGACTCCTGTTTCTAGCATTTATTCTCAAATTGCTCCAACTGTTGGTGGAACTTTGACCACCTTAGAACGCTGTCCTCGACCCTCACTGGTACAGACCACCATACCTGTACGCACAAGGCGTTAAATGTCTGTAATCCTTCTCTTAAGTTCTGGCGGAGTATTTAATCCTGCCGCCCCTACTGCTCCAACGGTAGATACCTCATCATCCGTAGCTCAGGCACTTGTATCTTCTAGTGTAAATATTTCCGTCTCAACGATTACCTCGGCAGCTAGTGTTGTTTCTCCTAATGTAGGAATTAACAACATTGTTCTTCCTAGCACCATTTCTACATCCTCATCCCTATCTAGTGTTTCTTTGTTTAGCGTTGTTCTTGCTGGTGCTCCTTCTATTTATGGGGTAGTTGCATACGGTAGTGTTGTAGCACTTACGGATCGTAGGTACCTACGTCCAACTGGTGACACTTTCTCTGGATCTTGGACAATTTCTCCCCTTTGGTCAAAGGTGGACGAAGCAGCCTACGACGACTCAGACTTCATAACCTCAGAGGCACTTACCTATGGCACAACGTCTATAGCTAAGTTGGCGCTAACTCTAGTCTGATAGGATATGGATACTTATACGAGAGAGAGGTAGTTGGTGGCTAGTCAGAAGATTCAAGCCTTAACCGAAGCTACTTCCGTAGCATTTGATGCCGTTCTCCCAGTCGTGGTAACTCCCGGTAGTACCCCAGCGGACAACAAAGTTACGGTAGCTAATCTCCGTAAATCCATGATTGGTACTTACTCGTACACCTTCACAGGCGATCCCTACGTTAGGTTTAATGTTCCAGACGTTACCGTTGCCTCAGATTCTAAGATAGTTGTTAGTGTCCAGCGCCCCTCTACTTCATTAGATTCTGACAACTTGGGCTATATGTACATAGCTAATGTGTGCAACATAATTGCTAGTACCGGATTTGACGTTGATATTGCGTGTCTTGACTGGGGTATGGGCGACCCCACTGAATCCAATCCAACCGAAACCATCGTCCTTTGTTACCTGATCGGATAGACAATGCCACAAATCTTTGGAAAAGTATCTAGAGCACTCCCAATCATTAACTCCGACAACACTCAAGTTCAGCAGAGAGTCACTGGTTACGGTGATCTTGTCACAACACAACTCGGTGATAACCACAGTTCACTTGCCGATGAAGGAAGCTACTTCAAGGCTACCAACGCCAGTTCCACCTTTGGATCTGGTGTCTTGGCAGCATCAGTCTCTACGTATACAGCGGCTTCCCCAGTGTTTATTCTTACAAATGCGTCAGGAGCAGCTACTGGTAAGAGGGTGTTTCTTGACTACGTGCGCTTGTTCGTAGCCTCTGCTACTGGAGCTTCCGCTGCCAGTCAATCTATTCAATGTGCAGTAGTTCTAGATGATAATACTGTTACCAGTAGGTATACATCAGGTGGGTCGGCAGGAAACGTATTCAATGTTAATTCGGCATCTTCCGTTAGTACGGTTTCTACTTTTTTACTAGGAGGCGGACTTGTATGTAGCTCCACTGGTAACCCTAAGCAAATAGTTCGTAGTCCTTTTAAGACTCAAGCTACTTTAACGTCTCCACTAGTCCAAGGGGATATCTATGCTATGGATTTTGGGGAGCACTCTGCTGGATCTGGATCGCTTACTGGATCTTCCGCTGGAGCCTACGCTCTTTCCGTAGGACCAGCAGTTATCGGTCCCGGCCACTCCCTCCTTTTTTACTTATGGTATCCTGCTGCTGCTGCTCCCTCCTTTGAATACGAAATAGGTTGGTGGGAACGATAGATGCCAAGAGTATATGGTCGTGTGTTACGGACTAAGCCAACGTCCGCTAGCGTTGAGTACCTGCAACTACAGCAACGTGTATCGCATTTAGGTGATACTTACACAATTCAATTAGGGGACTCTCATAATGCATTAGCAGATGAAGGAAGCTACTTCAAAGCTACATACGGATTCACTGCTTCCGCAGGAACCGCCCCCTCCTTTACCTCAGTTACAGGGGTTTATACAACTACCACATCCTCATTTACTCCTGCTAGTCCCGTGTTTATGATGTACAACAACAGCCCAGTAGGTGGTAAAAGGATATTTTTGGACTATATACGCATAGGGGTAGTTTCTAATAGTTCTTCTAATAGTTCTGTATCCACTAATACGACAGGAGCATCAACTGCTACAGGAGTTCAATGCGTTGCTTGGCTTGATCCAACTAATGCATACAGATCAGGTGGCTTGGTATCTTCCCCATTTAATGCGAACGTAAATAACCAACTAGCCTCTAATACGTCCTTATGGTTTGGTAATGGTGTTACCACGTTAACCTTAGCTAACTCTAATAGGATATCTGCCTCCACATCTGCTAGCTATCGAACTGTATTCCGTCATATGTTTAGATCGGCAGCTTCAACTAACTCCTCAACAGTCGGTATACCAACTGCTGGGGATATGTACACTGTGGATTTTGGAGATCATATCGCATCGTCAACTGCCTTCGTATCCGGCACGTCTAAGTCAGTCCCAGCATCTTCTGGACCCGTAGTTATAGCTGGTGGTAGTTCTTTTCTATTTTATTTATGGTATCCCGGCTATGGAGCAGTGTCCAACCCCGTTCATATGGAATATGAAATAGCATGGTGGGAGAGATAAATGCCAAAATTCTTAGGTCTTACAAGCAGAGACAAGCCAACGTCAGCATCCGATACTTCTAACTTAAACTTATCTCTTACGCATAGAGGTGAACTTAAGACTATTCAGTTGCTTGATAACCATAGTTGCATATCAGACGAAGGGGCATACTTTAAGGCAAGTACCCCAGCAGGAAACGCATCATTTGGATCTCATATTGCTTCGATAGCTGCCGCTGACTCAAAACTTAATGATTCCTCAGCTACTATGGCTATTGTTAATTCAAGCGGTAATCCGATGCATAACATATCCATAGACTATATCCGCGTAGCCATGACTTCCTCCAACTCAGCACTAGCTGGTGCCAAAGTTCTTTACGCAGTCACTACCAACCCATACGATAGGTTTGGGTCAGCATCTGCCGGTGCTACTGCCCTAATTACATACTCTACTAACTCCGTAGTTACTACATCTCCCATTGCAAAAGTATATTCGTCTACCGCTACCTCGGCTACTTCTGGAAACCTGCTAACGCTAGGAGGGTTCTCAGGATCAAAGCTAAATATTCATGCACGTGGTAAGTTTAAGGATGCTGGAACGGCAACTCTTTCTCCATATGTTTTAGGTGATGTATATACCTTAGATTTTGGTGACCATAAAAGTGAAGGTCAATCGTACTCAGCATCTCTAGCTGGTCAGTACGCTGCATCGACAGGTCCACTTATTCTTGGTCCCGGTCAGTTTATGGCATTTCATATTTGGTGTAACAGTACTGTTCTTACACCGTCTACTCTAGACCTAGAAGTTGGATGGTGGGAGAGATAACATGGCTTTAGGTTCCTTAAACTGGTTTGAGTTAGGAAAAACGTATCTGCAAGGCCCCGCCATATCCACAGGTCCTGTATATATAAGCTCCGTAGATTTCATCCATCTCTACTACAGTTTTACAGGAGTAGACGATGGTTCAGGCGGTAATGACGACATACTTGTCAGGTTTAACGGAGAAACTGGTGCTAGTTACGCAAATCACGTAATTGGATACACTTCATCTAACATGCTACTCGCCCCCACTGAGTTTACATCCCCCTCCGCCTCAGGTATTCGTATATCAGCGTTTCAATCAGGTATATACGTTAGTCAATCTGGATCAATACATATAACTACGATGCCTAGTACTGGTCATAACCTTATGACTATAGCTAATAGCACAATGAACTACTCTGCGTATACCAACCCACTTGGCATTGAGTTACTAGGAGCTGGAGACTACAAATCATCTTCTGATATATCTTCTATTGAATTTTACACAGCTAACGGATCTTTACTACAAGCTAAATCCGGCTTCATAGCATGGGGGTGTAACATTGGACTATAAAAACTGGGTTAATTTAGGAACTGTAGAAGCAGATGTTGATACTCAGGCATTATCCCTGCAATGGCCTACAACAGATTTTCTTATGATTTGCTGGAAATGCACAGGTCTTACTGGAAGTGTTCCTAGTGGAAGACTATTCTTTACCTCAGGACTTGAATCGTTTAACACAGATCAAAACATGTATTATGCTTATAGGCCACATTATACCACTGGCCAGCAGTGGCAAGACTACCTGCTTTACCCTTATCCATGGGCGGTGATCCTTGACGATTCCTCAGCAATAGGTGAACCCTTCATTCAAGCCAATGCTGGATTTATTCAAAGTACTCCTTCTGCCGGAACTATGTATATAAAGAGTCCTCCAAGCGCAGGTGCATCTCCAAAATCTGTAACTTCTAGGCATATAACCGCCACTTACAAGTTTCCAACTTTTGCTAGTACCACACATTGGTACAACTGGAGTAATGTTACCTATAACGACATTATGTCATTTTCTGGGAATGGTGGAGGATACGCGTACTTTACTATGAATAGAGTATCCATGCTTGTGTTTGATGAGGGTGGAGGTAGTGGTTGCCAGATGAAGGCAGGTAGTGGATTTACGGTATTTGGCTGCAACATTTCCTCTTCAACTTAGTTAGTTAGAGGAGTACTGTGTCATCCTTCCTGCTCCAAAACGGAGTAGATACTCTTATTCAGCAGGATGGGAGTGACTTTCTACTCAACGATGGTACCTCCGCCCCCTTCTATGGGCTTATAAACATAAGAGCTAAAGGAGTAGGGGGGGACGGTGCAGGTGTACTCACCGCTGAACTGCGTGAGTCAGGGGTTTTACGTGCAACCCTTAGCGCTGTTGTATCCAGTAGCTTCCAAATCTTCACTAGGTACCTAACGCTCGCTGAATCCTCAGCTATAACTTCGACTACTTCCCTTGAGCTATGGATAACTGGTACCTTCTTTGGGGCAGCATCCAAGCAACTAGTAGTTTCTTGGGCTGACTTTGAACTGCCAGCAACGACATCTGCACCTACCACTACGATCAACGTCTCAACCATTGGGGCGCTGTCTTCTCTTCCCACGGCTCTTGTATCGTCAGCAGCGTCCGTATCATCTTCTACTATCTCAACGTCATCGTCAGCGGTAACGCCAGCGCTGAGTACTTATGCCAGCGTCACTTCGTCTACGATTTCAACTTCATCTTCAGCGATATCACCTTCGCTAAAAACTACGGCTAGCGTCACTTCGTCTACAATTTCAACGTCATCCTCAGCGGTAACGCCAGCGTTGAGCACTACGGCTAGCGTCACTTCGTCTACAATTTCAACGTCATCTTCAGCGGTAACGCCAGCGTTGAGTACTGCTATACCAGTACCGGCATCCACTATTTCAACGTCATCCTCAGCGGTAACGCCAGCGTTGAGCACTACAGCTAGCGTCACTTCTCCTACTATCTCTTCGCTGAGTACTTGTTCCTCTATATCCGTAACATTCTCTAGTTCTGTTAGTACGACTATTACCCCTAGCACTATCTCAACGACATCATCGGTGGTAACGCCAGCGTTGAGCACTACAGCTAGCGTCACTTCTCCTACAATTTCAACTTCATCGTCAGCGATATCACCTTCGCTAAAAACTACGGCTAGCGTCACTTCGTCTACAATTTCAACGTCATCTTCAGCGGTAACGCCAGCGTTGAGTACTTCTGCCAGTGTCACTTCTCCTACTATCTCAACGTCATCTTCAGCGGTAACGCCAGCGTTGAGCACTACGGCTAGCGTCACTTCTTCTACTATCTCAACGTCGTCGTCTCTATCTACTACCCCAGTAACTTCTGGAATAACGATTACTTCCCCCGTTGTTTCTTCCTCTGTAACTACATATTCCCTTACTTTAAGTTCGACGGCTAGCGTTTCAACTAGCACTTTGATATGCCTGTCTTCCCCCATTTCTCCTGTTGTCTCCTCTTCCCGTATAGCTTCCTCTTCCGTCATACCGTGTTTAGCTACAGCCATTTCTACTTCAGCATACGTAGTATCTACGGCTCAGGCCCCCGTTGTAGCTGCTGTAGCTACTCCTAACGCTATTACGTTTAAGGCAACTGGGAACGTAACGGCCCCTATAAACAGATCAACCACAGCAATACCTCTATCGGTAGTTACCTCTTACGCTCTTATACTTGTTTCTAGCATTTCTTCTACTAGTACGTTGTATTTACTCAATGTGGCTAAGTTGGAACTGCTACTACGAGCCAAGGTATGGAACGGCACTGCGTGGGCACCTAAGTATGAGAGGATGTGGAATGGGGGATCTTGGGGCGTTGACTACCGCGCTAAGGCTTACGACCCCACTACATCTCAGTGGGTAACTATCAACGCATAAAATCTAAAGTAGATATGACTTTGGTCACATTCTTTTAGTGAAGAACCTCTGGCCTGTAGTAGCATAGGGACATGTGTACACAAGAGTACATGTACACGTTCTCGGAGGTAGCCCATAGCTATGTCTTCCCTTCTTTCTACGATCTTTTGGCAAGAACCTGCCAACGTACTGATACTGATATCAGCAACACTTGTGTCTATAGGTATCATATATCGTTATACTGTTAAGCCATTTGTGTGGGGTGTGCGGGGATTCTTAGAGCGTCAACATCGCATTATGGCGGCAGTAGACTTTGTGGAGAAAGAACTTCGGCCAAACGGTGGTTCATCTCTCCGAGATGCTGTAGATAAGCTAGTACATAGGACTGAAGCACTTGAAGACCGCATAGACGGGTTAGATCCCCCAGAAACTTAGATAGGAGAATGGCATGGCTGTATCGAATGAACCTGTAGCTATTGGCGGATTGATCAACTCTGCCGCAGTGTCCACCATCGCTATCCTGCTCTACTTCAAGGTAGATCCCCAGCTAGTTGGAGCTATTTCGGTAGCCCTCTCTGGGTGGATTGCCGCTATCTCTGCTGTGGTACGCACTAAGGTGACCCCATCCAAGAATGTGGCTCTTACTCACACTCAGGTTACCGACATAAACATTGCACGTTCTCGGGAGCAAATAGCTAAAACCCAAGAACGAGTAGTAATCCACTAGGGTAAGCTGCGGACATGGTAACTCGTAACCCCCGTTCCCCGAAACAGGCTGGGCCAGCTAAGCAGTCTGGACTTGGTAGTTGGGGAAAAGATAGGCTTACTGACCAGTTCGACCCTGAGCAGACACAGAACTACGGTCGTGGCCTGTTCGGTGAAAACAAGCCGCCAGCTACTCCACTCACTACTCCATGGAAATACCCAGATTCCTCCCGAGTACGTGCCTACATGTACGACTACAGTTCTAATTCTCTTTACATCACTTGGCAGAACGGCAAGACACCTTGGGTGTATGATGATGTATACCCAGCACTATTTGAAGCTTTTGATGCCGCCCCCTCAAAGGGCAAATACATCAACTCAACCTTAAACTACACCTCTCACTATCCAGCATCCAGTTCAGAGATGGACATGTTCACAGGAGTATAAATGTTTACTGTAGTAATGCTTTTTTTAGCACTCTATTCTGCCCTGCTCTCATACATGGTCTTTCGTGGTTCTATGAACCTATTCCAATACTTCGGTCCCGTGTATTGGGTTACCCGAGATAACGGTGTTCCCGGTAGTTCTTTCATATCCTTTAGGGCGCGAGCGTGGCAACTTTCCCCCCCGTGGAAACAGGGACATGGTATTCAGGTACGTTTTGGTACTCATACATTCCAATTTGGTATCTGCCGAAGTGGTGTTCAAACCGACGATGAATTCACCGGAGTAATGAATGTCCTTGAGGGCAGAGAAATTGGTTACTACGATGAATCTGGCGTATACCACGATGCCGCCAAGCGTGGGTAAGTTTCGACGTAAGCCCATCAAGAGGATTGTTTCCCCTCAAATGGTGAGGAGGGCTAGCAAGACTGAGACACCAATGCTTCTTGGATGGTTGGATACGACAGCGATGTCTCTTGGAGTGGCTACCGACAGGTGGCGCTTCCATAAAGGAGACCCAGAAGAAGTGACAATGTGCATTGATGCGTTTTATGCTATATGGACTGAACTTCAGGCAAGAGGGGCATAGATGAGCACTATTGCTTCTGACGTAGATGACGAGGAAGACAAGTCAGCCCTAGATGAAACTAGTTCTGAATTTGTAGACGATCTTGTCAAGAAGCTGCTTGTATTCATTGAAACCTTTTGTGATACTAAGTTCTTTCCATATCAAGCACCTATTGCGTACAACATCATCGAAAGCATCGTCCTTGGTGATGGTGAAGAGAAGACTATCATCGCTACTCGTCAGAGCGGCAAGTCCGAGATTCTCTCTAATGTCATCGCTGGGCTGATGGTTATTCTCCCTCGCTTGGCTGATGTCTATCCCGTATGGTTAGGCAAGTTCAAACAGGGATTCATGGTAGGCGTGTTCGCCCCCACCGAAGATCAGGCAGATACAGTGTTTGGACGAGTCGTATCTAAGCTGACGAGTGACCACGCAGTTGACTTTCTCTTAGATCCAGAGATTGACGATAAGGCTCATGCGGGAGGTAGCCGAGGTAAGGGAAAGATCATCTCCCTGCGTCGTAGCGGTTCGTTCTGCCGTATGCAGACCTGCAACCCCAAGGCAAAGATTGAATCTAAGACGTATCACTTTGCGTTCATTGACGAGGCCCAAGAAGCAGACGAGGGCATGATTAAGCGTTCCATCAAGCCCATGCTTGCGTGGAACAACGGAACCCTTGTACTTGGTGGAACCGCCCGTCGAGAGAAGTCATACTTCTACGCAGCTATCCAGTACAACAGGCGACGAGACATCAACAGCGCCCGCGGCCACCGCCAGTCACACCATGAGTATGACTGGAAGATCGCAGCCAAATACAACCCTAACTACGCTAAGTACATTGCCAAAGAGAAGCTTCGTATCGGTGAGGACTCCGATGAGTTCCGCATGTCGTATGCGAACCAGTGGCTTCTGGAGAAGGGCATGTTCGTGTCGGATGAGCGCCTTGAGCGGATGTACGACCCGTCGATGGGACTTGTCAAGACTTGGTGGAAGACCCCCATTGTTGTAGGTATCGACGTTGCTCGTAGTAACGACTCCACCATCGTCACCCCCGTTTGGGTTGACTGGGATCATCCAGACGGCTTTGGGTTCTATGAGCACCGAGTACTCAACTGGTTGGAGATCAACAATGTGGAGTGGGAGACTCAGTACTTTGAGATCGTTGACTTCCTACGTCAATACAACATCCTCCGAGTGGGGGTCGATGCTCAAGGCGTTGGCGGTGCTGTAGCCGAGCGTTTAGCTCTTTTGCTCCCGCAATGTGAGGTCGTGTCTGTTTCGTCAGATGCGAAAACTCAGAACGACCGATGGACTCATTTGACTCAGTTGATTCAGCGAGACCAGATGTTGGTACCCGGCCATAGTAAAGCTCGCCGCACCCGACCTTGGAAGAGGTTCAACCAGCAGATGAGCGACCTTGAGAAGGTGCAGCGAGGTCCGTACATGTTGGCTGCTGCCCCCGACGAGAGGGGTGCCTTTGACGACTACCCCGATTCTTTAGCCATTGCGTGCTCCATGTCCATACGTGACACCATGCCCACTGTAACTGCATCAGATAACCCGTTCTTCCGCTGATCTTATATATCCAGAGGCTACAGGTTTTCACCTCATATAAGCTCATATGTGCTACTCTTATACTACAGTAAACCCTCTAGGAGGAATCCACATGGCAATTTCACCATCGAATGGCGCACCAGAAAAAGGCATTAATGTCTTTGAGCGCACCATGGCTCCAAACATCCCCGGCAACCGTGGCCCTCTTCGTTTTGAAGAAGGCGTTGCTACCGAGACCGATGTTCCTCGCGACTTTGGCATTGGCGCATACCAAGACACCGCAGGCGACAGCCGCAATCATCAGATCGTGGAGTCGAACTACAAGCGTGCAGAAGTCACCATGCGTGAGCGCGCCCACATCGGCTCGGCTGCATGGGTTGAGGCTCCTGAAGTTCTGAGCGACTTCGTTATCGGTACACAGAGTGGCGATGTCGGTTCGTCGTTGGGCGGCTGGGAGCGTGCGTTCAACAGCGGCGGTCATCAGGCTCGACCCAATAAGATGCGCGTCGAAGGCTGAGATATAGCTCAACATGAGCAAGCTAACTGAAGCCCTTTCATCCCTTTTGGGAGATGCGGTAACCATGTATTTTCAGGCGCATGGTTACCACTGGAACGTAGAGGGTCAGGACTTCTCTCAGTATCACTCTCTCTTTGAGTCGATCTATGAGGATGTGTATTCCTCCATCGACCCCATTGCTGAGAACATTCGCAAACTTGACCAGTACGCCCCCTTTGCTCTGAAGCAGTTTATGAGCCTTCGTACCTTCGACTTTGGTGCAGCCCAACAGTCCCCTAGCGCTATGGCTAAAGCTCTGCTTAAGTCAAACGTCTCCATCATTGCTAGTTTGAATAAGACGTTCAAAGCAGCAATGGATGAGGACGAGCAGGGCATCGCTAACTTCTTAGCAGAACGTATTGATATGCATAGCAAATGGGGCTGGCAGCTCCGAGCATCAACTAAGTAAGGAATGGGCATGGCTAAGTCAGAAGCATGGACTCGCGCAGAGGGTAAGAATCCTAAGGGTGGCCTGAACGAGAAGGGGCGCAAGTCCTACGAGAAGGCCAACCCCGGAAGCAACCTGAAACCCCCCGTTAAGAAGGCCGAAGCAGCTAAGTCCCCAAAGAGTGCTGCACGACGTGAGTCGTTCTGTGATCGTATGGAAGGCATGAAGAAGAAGAACACTTCTGCAAAGACTGCTAATGATCCAAATAGTAGAATCAACAAGTCCCTTCGGGCATGGGATTGCTAACAACAAAGAAAGTGTGAAACTGATGTGTGCATCATGTGATTGTAAGTGCAAGGCCGGTAAGCCAGAGAAGGGCTGCAAATGCAAATGCGCTATGTGCTCTAAGGCAAGGAAATCCGTTAGCAAGTAATCTTCCCACCTTTAATGGTTACGGCGTGCTTACGTTGACATGACGGTGGTATATCGGCTATAGTAAGACATTACCTATATGTAGTAGGAGAGTCTTCTGTGGCACTTGTAGATGATCTTCTTCGTAAGCACGGTGAAGGATCGCTTCCCAAGCGATGCAAACTCGGTGAGCTTATTAAGGCTCTTGACCCAGCGACCAGTGAAGCGTTAGTTCTGTACGTGGAGAAAGCTCGGGAAGATAAGAGCCTTCAGGTACATAAGCGAGCGTTTACTGCTGCATGGCTAGAGCAGTCCCTGAGTTCTTGGGGGCATGAAATCGGCAGGACAGTAATCTCCGAGCACATCAACGAGAGGTGCTCCTGTGACATTAGCCAATGACCTTGATTACGCTGTCGGCCTTGGGGCGATACGAGATCTTCTTACCCGTAACGGCATTGAGCCGAGTGACGTAGGACAACTGCATCGTATTAAAGACGTTCGTCTTTATCAGGGACTTGCCAAAGTAGGTAAGACCGATGCCAATGGCAAGGCTTACGAAGAGCTAGAAGTTAAGGACATGGCTTCCATCGTCCTTAGTCCTAAGTGGGAATCCGGCCCCGAATGGCCCGTGGTACAACCCGGCCCATCTGTCAAGATCCCAGCTCCTAAAGCAGGAGCTGTTAAGGCATCTTTGCAGTTTCAGCGGGCAGTCATATGGCCCGATATGCAAATAGGATACTTCCAAGGGAAGGACGGGCTTGTATCAACCCACGATGAAGATGCTATTGATCTTGCTCTTTCTATTACTAAGTCGATCAATCCAGAACTAGTCGTATTAGTCGGTGACAACCTAGACCTTCCAGAGTTTGGCAAATACAGGCTTAGCCCAGCATTCAACCGCACCACCCAAGAAGCTATTGACTACGCAACTACCTTGATGTTCCGCATTAGGGCTGTTGCCCCATCAGCACGCATCGTGTGGCTCGCTGGCAACCATGAGGAAAGACTTTGCAACTACATTTTAGATAATGCAGCAGCAGCCTTTGGTCTCCGTCAGGGCAATACTCCTGAGGGCTGGCCTGTTCTCAGCGTCCCCCACCTGTGCAGACTTGACGAGTCCGATGTGGAGTACATCGCTGGGTATCCTGCTGGCAAGTTCTGGGTCAACGAACGACTCAAGGTCATCCACGGTACCCGCGTAAAGTCCAGCGGGAGCACCGCCCATGTCTACTTGCACAGCGAGAAGACGAGCGTCCTGTACGGTCACATTCACCGCCGTGAGTGGGCAGAGCAGACGTTCGATAAGTGGGATGGTGCTAAGACAATCATGGCTGCGTCCCCCGGCTGTCTCGCTAAGACCACTGGCGAAGTACCCTCCACCAAAGGTGCTCTTGACCTCCACGGTCGCCCCCTCACAGTTGTAGAAGACTGGCAGCAAGGACTGGGCGTAGTAACATACGAGACCGATGGTGATCACCGATTCTTCTACGAGCAGGTTCCGTTCCACAATGGTGCTGCTTTATATAATGGGAAGATCTATGGCATCTAAACTTCATTACGTTGAGATCTCATGGCACGACGCACATGACGCTCACCTTGGTGAGTGGGTTGCCCCCAAAGCTGTAGCTGTAGGTATGAAGGTAGTGACAGTAGGAATCCTCGTCAAGAAGACGAAGAAGTACATTACGGTGACTCATACCAAGACTGAAGAGGGAGACGTTCGTGGGACGTTCAATATACCCATCGCTTGCATTGCTGGGATAAAGACACTCACGTAATGGAGAAGAACCCCCTTCCAAGAAGGAAGCCCCTCGCTAAGGTAGCCATATCCAAGGAAGACCTGTATCCAGTTTGGTCTACAATGCACGCCCGCTGTGAGAACCCTAAGCACAACCGTTACCACCGCTATGGTGCTAGAGGTATTCGTGTAGAAGCTATATGGAATAGCTACCCCATGTTCCGTAGGTGGGCTATGGAGTCAGGTTGGGAGCCGGGGCTAACTATTGACCGCATCAACTCTGACGGCAACTACTGCCCAGAGAACTGTAGGTGGGCAACGGTCACCGAACAGAACCGTAATAAGGGCAATAACAAGATAGTTCTGTTTGACGGGGTGGAGCAATCTCTATCTCAGTGGGCAGAAGATCCCAGATGTGCAGTATCATATAAGATACTCTGGGAGAGATTAGATGCTGGATGGGACTTTGAGACTGCATTGATAACGTCTCAAAAGGTAAGATAGATTTACGCTGCGTGGTAGGATATAAGCGACCTACATTATACACGAAACGAGCACCATGGACTTCTGGTCTCCCTCAGGTAGAGCCTCTTCTAGCGATCTTGCAATAGCCATTTCCCCATTGGGGCTGGTTGAGCTTGCCGACGAAGAGTTTGAAGTCCATGGCCCCCGCCTTAATCGGTATGCATCGTGCTGGGCGTGGTACTTGGGTCACCACCATTCGCAGCGACGTGAGATGGGCGAAGAGGCAATCACTCTCAACTACACCCGCGCCCTGTCTGACTACATCACCAACTTCTGCTTTGGAAAGCCCATTCAGTTCCGTGCCCCCGAAGAGAACTCAGCTATCATCCCCCGCCTTCTCCACGATGTCTGGGAAGTGGATAACAACAAGGCTCACACTCTTTGGGAGATGGGTCAACTCGCCAGCGTTACTGGTGATTGCTTCGTTAAGGTTGCCTACGAAGATCCATGGGAAGACAGCATCGGTGTCCAGCACCCCGGTCGTATCCGTATCATCCCGATCAACCCTGCTCATGCGTTTCCCGAGTATCACCCCCATGACCGTGAGCGGTTACAACGGTTTAAGCTGAAGTACCGTTTCTGGGGCACATCTCCAGAAGGTACTCGTCAGGTATTCACATTCGTGGAGATCCTCACCGATGACATGGTTGAGCAGTACATCAATGATGAGTTGATTGATAGCTATCCAAATCCTATTGGAACTGTTCCAATCGTGCATATTCCCAACGTGACCATCTCATCGTCTCCTTGGGGCCAATCTGATATCTGGGATATCATCTCTCTAAACCGTGAGCTAAACGACAAGATGACTGAAGTGTCAGACATCATCAATTATCACTCAGCCCCCGTGACTATTATCACAGGTGCTAAAGCTTCACAGTTGGAGCGAGGTGCTAAGAAGGTCTGGGCAGGTCTACCCAAAGATGCCCACGTATTCAACCTTGAGTCCTCAGGTGAAATGGCTGGAGCCATGCAATACATCGCATTCATCAAAATGGTTATGCACGAATTGATTGGTGTCCCCGAGACAGCCCTCGGTAAGACCCAGCCCATTAGTAACACCTCAGGCGTTGCACTTGCTATTCAGTACCAGCCAATGATGAACCGATACTTTATGAAGAAGGTTCATTTCTCTAAGGGTCTTGAGCGCATCAACGAATTGATTATTCGTACCTCAGCAGTCCACAAGCCTGAGACATTGCAGTGGACTCCCGGATCATCATCGCCCCCAGAGTCAGATCAACTTACTATTCTTGACCCCCGTAATCCCAACACATACAGGACTACCTGTCATTGGCCAGAGCCTCTTCCAGTTGATGTACTTATTAAGCTCAACGAAATTCAGGCTAAAATGGCTGTTGGTCTTGAGTCAAAGCGTGGTGCTCTTGCAGCTTTGGGCGAAGAGTTCCCGAATGAAAAGATTGCAGAAATCTATCAAGAACTGCGAGATGACGCTTACGACCAAGGCGCTCTTGATATGATTCAATCACACATATCAGCGGCTGTTATGGCTATGACTGGAGTGGCTCCCACCGGAAAAGGTGGATACGGTCCAGTTGAGACAGCACCAGCCGGTGGTGAAGGTGTAAATAGTACCGGCACTTCTGGTGGCGGTAACGGAATTCTCCCCGGCGTACAAGTCGATGGAGATGTTGTAAACCAATTGACAACCCGAGCATTCGGTGGGCAGCTTGCCCAAACCCGAGTACCGGAACCTAGCTAACCATACGGTCTCCAATACATTTCATTATTAGCCAAACAACTTGAGGATTAACCCATGCCAGCTAAGCAAGTTACCCCAGAGCAGCTCAACGACCTTTCGGAGTCTGCTTTCATTATTGACGTTCCTGCCAAAGCGCCCCCCGCTACTAACACTTCTACTCCCGGTCGAGTATTCACCGAAGAAGAAGTAGAGGCTATTCGCAAGCAGGAAAAGGACAAGTTGTATCAGACTATTGAGAAGGAAAAGGAACGAGTAAACCTCCTTTCCAATCAACTTGACCAGTACACAAAAGAGCGAGAAGAAGCTGCCCGAATTATGGCTGAGGAAGCCAATCGTCAGGACGAAGCTCGTAAAGCACGTGAGCAAGAAGAGCTGTCTGCCAAAGAACTGATTTCTGTTAAAGAGTCAGAATGGAATCAGAAACTTACCGCAGCAGAGAATAGCTGGAGTCAGAGAATTGATGCTCTTCAAGCTGAGCGCGACGCAGCAGCAGCACTCCTTGCTCAAGAGCAGCACTTCCAAGCAGTTCTCTCATATAAGAACCGCCGTCTCAACGAAGTTGCAGAATCTATTGTTCCCGAATTTGTACAGTTGTTGGAAGAGACATCTGGGTTCGGAAATTCAGAAGAAGAAGTAGAAAGGGCTATTTCGGCTCTTGTAACTAAATCTTCTAGTATGCTTGAGAATATCCAGCAGTCAACGCAACAGCAGCGACTGCGTGGGGTATCCCCAACTGGGGGTGCCCCCACCGGGCCACTGGACAACATTATGGAGCAGCAGACAGTGACAGCAAATGACATTAAGAATATGTCATTGGCGGATTACGCTAAGGTACGAGACAGGCTCATGGCACAGACTCGCCCATATCGTGGGTGAGTTGCAACACTCCTAACAACATAACTACCTAATCCTTGGAGGATTTAACATGGCCTTCCCCGCAGCCGCAGGCGGCGCTATCACGTCAACTGCCAACATTACTACCACTAGCGGTTACACCTCTGGTTCTGCTTTCGGTCTTACCGGCGCTATCCAGACCATTTGGTCGAAAGAGATCCTCTTTCAGGCCATGCCAGTCCTTCGTTTTGAGCAGTTCGCTGTTAAGAAGACGGAACTTGGTGTTCAGCCCGGTTTGCAGATTAACTTCATGCGCTATAACAACATCTCCGCCTCGGCAGGTGCGTCGCTCGTTGAAGGTGTTCGTATGGAGCCGGTTAACCTCACCGCTAGCCAGATTTCGATCACGGTGGCAGAGCGCGGTAAGGCCGTTGCAGTTACCGAACTGTTGCTCAACGCAGCGTTCGATGACGTGATGGCATCAAGCTCGCGTTTGCTCGGTCGCCACATGGCGCAGACCATGGACTACGAGGCACGTAACGCTCTGTACACCAACAGTTGCCCATTCGGTTCGACTACCTCTACCCCTCCTAACATCATATTCGGCCGCTCCACGCTGGGTTCAGTCCGTGGCGCAATCGCCCCGTACGATGCAGGTACTCTGAGCGCAAGCCTCAGTGCGTCTACTAGCGCTAGCCTTGTAACTGGTGGTTCTTCCGGTGCTTATAACGCTGGTTTCATGTCGCCAGCTACTGTCAAGGATGCCGTCACGGTTCTTGCTCAGGCAAACATTCCTCGCATTGGCGATACTTATGTTTGCTTCGTGAACCCAGCCCAGAGCCGTTCGCTTCGTGACTGGCCAGAATTCATCGAAGTATCGAAGTACGCCGCCCCCGGTAACTTCATGCTTGGTGAAATCGGCCGCATCTACGACGTGGTTTTCATTGAGACCACTCAGGTTGAATCCGGTATAGCTATCGGTGGCCAAGGCAGCTTGGGAGCGGGCGTTTACGGTGGAATTATGATCGGTGACAACGCATTCGGTCACGCAATCAGCCTCCCAGTTGAGTTGCGAGACGGCGGCGTTCTTGACTTCGGTCGTGAGCATGGCCTCGCTTGGTACTCGATTTGGGGCTTCGGTGTGATCACTCACGAAAGCCGAGTTCTTATTGCTACCAAGGGTGGCGCTATCTCGTAATGGTAGTACCTCGCTTCTGATATTAGTGGGAAGGCCCCCCGCAAGGGGGGCCTTTCCATATACCCTATGGTATAGTTGTAGCAGTAAGTGTAATTTCATACCATAAGGAGAATACCTCTATGAGCGCATTACAAAAAGCAGTTGAAGCATTTACCGAGGAACCAGAGGCAGTTGTTGTGGACTCCTCTCCAGAAGTGGTGGTCAACCCATACATCAAGTCTGGACGAGTCAAGGGTACTTGGACTTTGCACTTTGATGGTACTTACTACGACTTCGTGGATAAGCAACGCTATGACCTTCCTCTTGATCTCTACCATTATCTGCTGTCTGCTGGTAACATTTACGACACTCTGTAAGGGACACAAATGACATACCTACTGCCTAACGCCCCCGATGCAACTGGCACTCCCTTTGCTGTCCTAGATCAAAGTGAGCCAGACTCTCTTGACTTTGAAGCTCTCGGTAACATCTCCCGCACGTTCGTTATATCGGGTGGGGCAGTAACCACTAACAGTAATAGCACTACCGTTAACGTCTCTGCTGCTTCAGTAGTGATAGACGGTAACTACTACACTATTGCAGCCAACTCTGCCCTGTCGCTTCCGACCCCCACTCCCACTGACAAGAGGTTTGACCTCGTTGTTATCCGAGCGAGTAGTAGCACAGTGGCAGCGTTGGCTGTTATACGTGGAACAGAGAACGCTACCAACCCTACGTACCCCGCGTCTAGGGCTATTACAACTGCTACCTTTGATAGCACAATACATTTCGATAGTAATACTGACGTTATATTGGCTGCTATTTACCGTCCAGTTGCTGCAACTGTTGGCTCTACTCATATCGTAGACAAGCGAGCTTTCGGTAAGACACAGCTTGTAAGCAAGCAGGCCGCTGCCGTTCCTACCGCAGGCACCGCTACAAAAGGGCAGTTGTACTACAACAATGCCTCCGCCCCCTCAGGGTCAGGTTCAAACCTGTACGTAGGTGCCTCAGATGGTAACTGGACTGAGTTGGCAGCTAATGCCCCCGCAGCGTTTATACCTATCGGTGGAATGATTGGGTGGCCAACAATAGGAAATCTTCCTAGTGGATATCTGTCCGCTGACGGGCAGTCTTTAACTAGGACTGATTACCCAACATTGTTTGGTACTTATGCATCAGGTGCCTTATATGGAGTTGCAGATTCCACCCACTTCTATATTCCTGACTTTAATGGTAGTGGTGGGTACGTTCCTAAAGGTACTACCACTAATACCTCCGGTCAATCTACTTCTCCCGGTGCATCAGTCGGTTCAGATACTCGGTCAATGACAGTAGGTGAAATGGCAGTCCACCAACACTTGGTGGATCACACTCATACCTTCGGCCATACCCATACCTCTGGAGTGCTGAGCAACACGGCTGCACCCGTCTCTCCCGCTACAGGTACTGGAGATCATGGCCATGCTATTACCATGACTCCTACTACAGACTCTCAGGTCGGACTAACTGGCACCTATCTTCGCAACGGAGGAACATCCTTTGGTGCTGGAGGATTTGGAACAATGTCATACTACGGCGCTGGCGGTACTGCTATTGGTGCGAGTTTAGTAACCATTAACACTTCATCTCCAGCAGGAGGAACGGTAACTCTTCAACCTTTTATAGTAGATGCTGCAACTCTAACGGCGGCTGCTTCCCACACTCATACTCCTATCACCAACGGTGGAATCATAGGTGATCACAGTCACACCCTCACCAGTACTGGCCAGCCAGTGGGTAACGCCACATCAAGTGCAACCATGTCTAACGGTACTTCTGGTACGGGGGCATCTACCAACACCGTGGGTAGCGGAACCGCTATGAGCATGGTTCAGGCTTCTAAGTATATTCGTTGGATCATTCGGGCGCTGTGACTAGCATCCCACCTATTGATAGTGGAACTTTAGCTGACCACTCTCTGCGCCGTGGCACAACCACGCATAAATTCAGAGATGCCCACCCCGGCGTTAACCAAGCTGCAATGGACGTTATCCAAGGCTTAGGAAGTGCCGATTGGGAGGAAGCTCATGGAAACTAAAGCCAATATCATTAGGGTAGCACGGAACTACCTGAGAGACTTTCCCACCTTCTTCCAGATGGAGTTCTCCCCGTCAGGTAGAACCTATGAGTTGTCGTCTCCTAATATCGACCCCACATCGTTATGGTGTGCGTATATATCAAACAGCGCATCGGCAGGATCAGCTACCGTTCTTTCGTCAACTCAATACGATTTGGATTCCCGAAACAGCATCCTCCGTCTCAAGACACCCCTAGTTGATGCTTACAAACTTCTAGTAGAGGGATATCACTACGAGTGGTTATCCGATGATGACCTTGATTTCTACTCCGAAATGGCTATCAATCTCATTACTCATAATATCCATACTCCTTTGGATAACTTGGCTCCCGTAGTTCGTGACCTTGTAGGCGTCCTCACTCTGGTTGAAGCTCTCTGGGGGCTAGTGTCAGAGTTCAGCCGAGACATTGATGTCATCACATCCGAGAGCGTGCATATATCAGCATCTCAGCGATACCGTATGGTTCAGGGGTTGCTGTCATACTGGCAAGAAGAATACAAGAAGCGAGCACAGGCTCTTAATGTTGGCCTTGACCGCATCGAAGTATTTACTCTTCGCCGCCGCAGTCACACCACAGAACGCCTTGTTCCCATCTACCGTGAGCGTGAGGTTGGAGACTACAGTCCAATCGAACGCCTGTGGCCAGCTATTGATAGCGGTATGATTCACACTGCTGATGAAGGCGATCCACTTCGCGAGGACGTGTTTGTGGAAGGCGACCCCCCTGTTACCTACGTAAGTGACATCTTCTTCCAGTGAGCCTCGACCTTCGTAGAGAACTAAATAACATTAACAAGCACTACGAGCGCCACCAGCGACAGGCTGGAGAGGCAGTTGTGTGGTACGAGTTCTTGTCTTTGTCAGAGGGGAGCGTGTACGACGATGTATATGACGAGTCCCCCCGAGGAGTTACTGGTCTTACCTATAAAGCTGGAGTAACAGTCCCCACTCTCTTTGTTAGTGAAGAGGAAGATAACAACCGAGCTATCGACACTGGTCGTCAACCGACTCAGAACACCGATATTGTTATCTCCATGAAGGCCATGATCGGTGCAGGCATTACCACCCCATGGGAATACCAACCACGTATGAAGGATCTGTTCCTGTACGATGGTCGGTATTACTCAGTGGCTACTTACACGGTAAGGGGTCGCCTTCGTGGAGAAGTCCTTGTCCGTGTAAGTGGTAAGGAAGTGTATGTCGATCAAGAGATGATGAACGATGTGTTTAGCTCTAATCATCCAAATATACAAGACCTTCCTTGGCCAGATACGCTCCCCTGATATCTTCTTATGCTAGTATGAAGTCATTACAGGTGTGCGCCTGTATGTTCATCGCCTAGAACTGGGGAAGCCTTATGGCTCATTCTCAATCTGTATCCCCTAGTTCTGGCGCACCTAAACCCATCTTTTCTGGGGATCTAGGCGTACTGGATGCAGCGGATTCTTTCCTCTCAAACTTTGGGGACGAGTACGCCGCCGCTACCCGTAGTGCCGCAGCGTATGCCACTCATGCTCTCCAATCCGCCGCAGAGCATAACGAGCATTGGGCAGAGTACGCCGACCAGATGTATGTGCAGTACAGTCCTAAGGAGCAGGGCTTCCTGTACATGCTCCGTGGAACCGATGAAGAGTTGCAGCACATGCGCGAGTTAGAGCATGGCAGTCCTCAACTTGAACCTGCCCCCATCGTTAGATCCACCGCAGTACGTAACACCGATGCAATCAGTAGGCAACTTACTCTGCGAATGAACCTGTAAAGGATATTGACTCATGGCTATTACTATTGGAAATGCAACAGGTCTAGGGAACGACTACTCCGTTACCACAGGTGTAGGGGCAGTCGATGCCAACACGCAGCGCGTAACCATTGCAGACTCATACCCTAAAGCAGGTAACGTTACTGCTATTTCGGTAGCGTCATTAGCAACATCTCAAACACTTAAAGCTTCTAATAGCGCTCGTATCGGTCTTATTCTAACAAACACCGATGCCAACGCCGTATACGTAAACTACGGAGCGGTAGCTTCTTCTACTGCGTTTGTTGTGTCGATCCCAGCAAATGGATATTGGGTAATGCCAACACCAATTTATACTGGAACGCTTTACGCTACATGGGCTGCTGACGGCAGCGGTTCTCTTATTGGTACGGAGTTGACTCCTTAATGACACTTCTGGTCTATCGTACGTGGAGGAATACTCGGGCAAGTATTGCCCCTGTTACCACCAACTTCATACGAGCAGAAGACGCTGCTATCAAGCGTCGTATAGCGAATATCCCCGTTACAGATGATCGCAAGAGTCAACGGATATGCGATGTATTCTTTCGATATCCTCATGATGTCACCGAAAAGTCATATCCATTTTTAACTATAGATCTTCTCAATATAAACCATGCTACTGATCGTCAGCAATCAGAGACTACGTATTACAATGTGTCGGATACATCTCGCATGACCGCTGCCCAAGCTGCTTGGTACCGAGATGACTTAGCATATTATCCGTCCACGTATACCCATGACCAATTGGACGCACTGACTCCCGCTGGGTCATTTATGTCTACTGACTCATTCGTACCTGTGGATCTGATGTATCAGGTTACTTCCTATGCAAGATCACAAGATCACGATAGGCAGATAACAAACACCATGCTTCGTCGTATAACTCCTTTTAGAAGGGGATTTATTGATATACCCGAAGATGGCACAATTAGACGATTAGATCTACTAAACTGGTCTTCATCTAATCTTCTTGACGTAGAGGCGGCGTACACAAAACGTATATTCCGAAAGGTATTTACCCTTCGGATGAACGCAGAGATACCCGCATCTGATCTTTCTCTTACAAATAGTGTATGGGCCTTCAAGCCGACGTTGAACGTGGAAAACCATTCGCCCCCTACCGCTAATAACAACTACGACCTCACGGAGGCTTTCTAATGGCAACCTATAATGTTCCCGGCGTTTACATCGCGGAATCGCAGCTCGCATCACTGATTCAGGCACCTAGTGGTCCTACCGCTGCTGTGTTCCTTGGTGAGTCGCCCCGCGGCCCCCAAGGTCCAACGCTTATTACTGATTGGCAGTCCTACAAGACTCTGTTTGGGGATCTTGACAACGCTTACGACATGTGCTACAGCGTGTACCACTACTTCGCTAATGGTGGTCGCTCGGCTTACATTATCCGTATTTATAATAGCTCTGCCACTTCTGCTTCTACCAGCCCCTCTACTGGAGCTTCCTCTATTACGGTTTACACTGGAAGTAGCGTAGGTGGATCTGTATCCCTAGCTACATTCTCGGCTAACAGTCCCGGTACATGGGGTAACAGCCTAAAGCTAACTACCTCGACTGGCCTTGTGACAAGTTCGTCAGTAGCAAAGCCAACCTTTAACTTGTCTGTTGCTCTAAATAACGTAGAGGTAGAAAGCTGGAAAGAGCTTTCTATGGATGAAAATGCAAACCGATTCTTCCCAGAGATGCTAAACCGATACAGTAAGTTTATTACTGCGTCAAGTATTTCTACAATCACATCTAGCTCGGTTGCTGCCGCCTCAACACTTGGTACGTTTACATCCGCCTCAGCCAGTCTTTCTGGTGGAGCAAGCGGAGGATCTGTAGGCGACACAGCCTACAACGGAGCTAGCGGTATTGATCTTATTGACAGCATTCCCGGTAACTTGCTGCTTAATGCAGTGGGCAAGGGTACAACAGTTGTGCAGTACCTTGCTACTAAGGCAGCCTCCCGAGGTGATAGCTTTGTTATCGCAGACCCTAACGGTACTGACGCTAGCTACAGTAGTTTGAAAACCACCGCTACAGGTGCCAGTGGCGTCACGGGAGGAAACTTCGTCGCTCAATACACTCCTATGCTTGAGATGGTTGACCCACTGAAGACTGGCCCCGGTGCATTGCGTACTACCTTCCCCGGAGGCGCGGTTGCAGGTGTGTACGTTCGCACCGAACTTGCTCGGTCGGTTGCAAAGGCTCCTGCTGGTTATGATTCCACCATTGTTGGTGCTCTTGGTTTGACTATTAAACTTTCCGACGCTCAAGTTGGTGAGCTGTATGACCTCACCCCTCCTTGCAACACATTTAAAGCGGTACCGGGCGCAGGTGTATTTATCAACGGTACCCGTACCCTTGAGAAAGTTAACCCCGATAAGTTCATCCCTGTTCGCCGGTCGCTTAACTACATCCGTAAATCCATTAAGGAAATTGTTCAGCCTTCGGTGTTTGAGCCTAATGATGCCAACTTGTGGATCGAAGTTAACAATGGTATTAGTAACTTCTTGCTCAACTTCTGGCGTGCAGGTGGACTCAAGGGCGCGAAGTCAACTGACGCATTCTTTGTTGTCTGCGATTCGACTAACAACAACGCCACTTCGATTGACCAAGGCATAGTCAACGTATCTGTCGGCGTAGCACTTGTCTATCCCGCAGAGTTCATTGTGATTAACCTCAGCCAGTGGACTGGTGGCAGCAATGCAGCAGAGATCAACGTCTAAGTACCCTAGGAGTTAGCAATGGCACGTCCAAATAAAACAGATCCAATTCGCAACTTTAAGTTCCGAGTGCAGATTCTTCCTCAGGGAGCAGCCCTGAAGAACCAAGTCGGTGATCAGCAGATAGGTACACTTGGCTTCGCGGTTGTCTCCGGTCTTTCGGTCAGCAACGAACTCATCCAGTACCGTGAGGGTGGCATGAATACCCACCCTCATAAGATGATCGGGCAGTCTGATTACGCCCCAGTCACCTTTAGCAAGGGCCTTTTTGCCCACGAAGCAAGCCTGTACAAGTGGCAAACCTTCATGCATAACTGGACTCAGGGTGGTGTTGGTGGCGGCTCATCGTCCAACGACAATGACTACCGCGCCGATATCCTCGTATCAGTATATGATCATCCCGTATCAAGCGGCAGTTACACCACCCCCGGTGAAGCTGTTAACAACAACGCCAGCCCCGGCAGGCGTAAGCTTGCTTTCAAGCTGTACAACTGTTGGCCAGCTTCGTACTCGCTCACCGACTTGTCGGCTGGCGAAAGCAGCATTATGATTCAGCAGATGGTTATCAACCATGAAGGTTTCGCTGTGTCGTTTGCTTCGGACGCTAACGGAGAAGCACCACTCACCGGACTCTAATTCTGAGTTAGTTATACATACGTCTTACACTAGGAGAACACCATGAGCGCTACCGCAGGGGTAGATTCAATCAACGATGCTATAGCGGAAGAAAAAGCCCCCTATATGCAGCCAGCACTATCAACTGAAACAGAACTTATACGTGGGTTGTGGAACGCTGATACCAATCAGTTTGACACTAAGGCACAAGTTCGTGAGATGGATGGTACCGACGAAGAGGCATTAGCTGTTCTAGCTGCCAAGGATGGAGTAAGTTTTGGTGAATACCTAACTGCCCTCCTTGGCAGAACAGTTATCAGCATAGGTGATACCCCTATCACCAGTCCTAGTGTTCTTGATACCCTTATCAATGGGGATCGGGACATTCTGTATCTTGCTGTTATCCGTGCTACCTATGGGTTGATCCGCACCGTGCAAGCTGCTTGCAACTCTTGCGGAGAGAAGAACGATATTGATATTGAACTTGATAAGGACTTCATCTACAAGAAGCCTGACTTCAAAGTTGATTCCCCAATAGAGATCAAGGGCCGTAATCGCACCTACCTCTTCAACATTCCCACAGGAGCAGACACAACTGCTGCATCAAAGTGTAAGAACGATGCAGAAGCCAACACCCTTATCCTCTCTCGGTGTGCAGTATTCTCTGCTGAGGATGAGCCTTCTAACCGTTTGGAGTGGGCGCGTAAGATAAACTTAGGTGACCGCCATAAGATTGTTGACCGACTTCTTAGTATCGAGCTAGGACCAAAGTTGGGGGCGGTGAATACCCATTGTGCCCATTGTGAAGTTGATATGACAGTTGCGCTCAACTGGGTCTCACTTCTACTCGGTTAATATCGGAGAACTTTATTGGGAATACGAAGCCATAGCCTCTGTCTACAAAGGGTTTAATCTAGAATCAATAAAGAACATGTCAGTTCGTGCTCGGGATTACTGGTTCCGAATGGCGGTCTGGCGTAGTAAGTAGACGGAGGCGGCAATGGCAGATTCAGAGGCAGGTATTGGCGGTGAACACACCCGCTCTATAGCTTCGTCTAAAACAGGTGTTACCGCTGACACGTCTTCTGTCAGGTCAATCACCACAGCCTTTAATAGCCTCACTCAAGCCATTAAGAAGGCCAGAGCAGAGTTTCAAGGTTTAATCTCTGACGCTACTAAAGCTGGTACCTCTGTAGCGGGAGCAGTGTCCACCAGTACACCAAGCGGTGGTCCTAAAACCGTAGGTAAGCTTAAGTCCACTACTATCGGTGCCCCCGGTAGTTCCGTTCCTTCCACCTCCGGTCCCCCCGAAGCCGGTGGGTTCATGTCCAAGATTAAGGGCATTGGCGGCGCTATCGCTGAGTCCTCTGGAACGTCTAAAGGATCTATTGTTGCGGGGGCCTTTGCCGCAGCAACATCAATTGCGAGTAAAGGTGTTCAACTAGCAGACCGTCGCATTGACGAGAACATGGCGTACGCCCTCCCCGCTGATCGTCTAAGCATGGTGCAGCAACAGATGACGGGCATGTCCCAGAATCAGGTTGCTAACAACCTTCGTAAACCTCTCACCAACTACAAGCTTGGAGATGGTGGACTCAACGCCCTTCTCTCTAATCAAGTTCGATATGGTATCGACGCAGGTAAACAAGCTGCTGGATATGAGGCGATGCGTGCTGCGACTGGATACTCCGTATCAACGCAAGACCTCGTTGGTATGCAGAACTCATTGATGGGTCCTCAAGTTGCTAACCGAATGTTCGCCCTTACTGGAGGTACTAACTTCAATAAGATGGGTGGCGGGGCAGCAGACATGTTCCAGTCTTTCCAGAAGATTGGAAAGATGTCCGGTCTTGGTAATGAGAAGACTCTTAAAGGAGCCTTCCAGCAAGGTTCCGCTGTACGAGCAAACCTCTCCAACCTAGGACTTGACGCTCAAGCTCAAGACTTGATGCTTCAGTACGCCCAAGAGAACATCCAGTTTAAGAAGAAGGGTGGCAAGGGGGACTACGACCCTAGCAAGAAGGCTGACCGCAAGCGCATGGGCGTTGAGGATAACTTCGCTAACCAGTCTGAAGAGACCAAGCGTGTACAGGGTCAGCGCGAAGAGAACATGTATCGCAGGCAAGCTGATAATTACTCCAAGCTTGAGAAGTCAAACCAGTCTCTGATTAAAGCTTTGGGTAAGGTTGAAGACAAACTGAGTGGCCTTATAGGTGCTCGCGCTAATACCCGTGGTTTCCAGCAAGCACTAGGAGGAATTGGCAAGTTCGTTGGCAATGCTATGGGTACTGCCGGTGCCGCCATGAGCTTTATCGCCCCAGAAATTGGTATCCCACTTGCTCTTGCAGGAGGAGTAGTCAGTGGAGTTTCGTCGGTAGCAACAGGTGGCGACGGTGCCCCCGCTAACCCAGCCGATGTGTCTACAGCCACTGCTGGGTCTTCTTCTACCGCCAACCCCGGCTCCGTATCTCCAGTACCGTCAGCCTCTCCAGCACCTGCCGCTACTCCGTCCGCTCAGCCCACCCCCACCCCTCCGGCCAATTCTGCCTCAGCAGCTAACGACGATAACATTTCCATCCCAGTTGGTTGGAAGAACGAGACAAAGACCCTTACTCAACTAAAGTCTTGGTCCACGTTTGCTCAGCTCAAGCCGATTCTGAAGGAACGTCTTCTTAAAGCATTCCGTGAACATCCAGCCCTCGGTATAGGTGAAGGTTGGAGAAGCTCAGCTACTCAAGAGCGTACCTTCTTGGACAGGTATCGCAAGACTGCTACGAAGACGAAAGACACAGTTGAGTGGCAAGGGTCTAACTGGATAAAAGTTAAGGGTGCGGATGCCGCCCCTCCCGGCCAGTCCATGCATGAGATCGGTCTTGCCGCTGACCTTAAGGGAGACCTCAACTGGTGGCAATCCAATGCTGCTCGCTTTGGTCTGAAGACGTTTGCTAATGAGAACTCAGAGCCTTGGCATACTCAACCTTCAGAGTTTCCAGCAGGTAGAGGAGAGTATGAGAAGGGCGTTGCAAAGGGTAAGTACGCAGACGGCTCTACCGATTCCCCCCTTCCCAAAGAGGCCACCGCAGGATCTCCCCCAGCAATAAGCATCACTGATGGTGCAAACGTAGCTGGAACTACCTCATCACCTAATCCGCTGAGTACGGGCAGAGGTAACCTTGGACTTACCCTAGATCGTGGAAGAGTACGACCACGACTTTCCCTAGGGGAAGCTATGGGGTCAGGAGGGAATAGCCAAGGTCAGAATACATTAGCCGGTACGTCGTCGGGAGCTTCCCCCGCACCTACGGGAGCTAGTCTTTCCATTCCCAAAGATGGAACTATGACACCAGCACAGATCGCTCAAGTAGCTTTCAACGCTGGGTTCCGTGGCAAAGATCTAACAACAATGGTCGCTGTAGCTCTTCGTGAATCCAGTGGTCACCCAAGCAGCATGAACATGAATAACACGACCAAGGATCAATCCTATGGTCTCTGGCAGATCAACATGCGCCCAGAAGCACTCGGCCCCCTAATGACCAAACTAGGGTACACAGGATCTCAACTCCTTGATCCTAACATTGCTGCTAAAGCAGCCTTTGCGGCGTATTCAAAGAGGGGTGGATCTGCTAAGGGTGATAAAGCTCTTTACGACTGGCTAGGTTACAAGCCAGAGAACGGTATAGATTCCCCCGCCATTCAGAAGCAGATGCCCCTTGCAATAGATGGAGTTAAGCAGGCAGGGTTTAATAGCGGTGACCCTATGCCTATCCAAAACCTACCAGTTGGTGGCACGCCAGTTTCATCTAGCAGGGTCTCAGTATCCGGTGACCCCATGCCTAGGTCTTCTGGGAATATGGCTCCACCGACTAGCGGTAACAGCACCGTGCATATCAACTCATCCCCGTCTATAACGATGCCTATGAACTTCACGTTTCAAGGGGTACCAGCAGATGTTGATATCAGAAAGATAGCCAATCAGGTTCGAGACGCGATCAAGTCAGAACTAGACACTGAATTATTGAGGACGCGATGAGCACAGGATTTAACAACGATCAGTTCTTCGGTGCTGGTAAGGCTGGAGAAGAACAACTATCCGCAGGACCTAATGGTCACTGGGCTACCGGCTCCGCAGACAATCCACCCTTTAAGTTCCCCGGCAATACCATACGCAATCAATCTAGTTCTGGAAACGTATACACCACAAAGATTCAACGTGGGTATATCAGATCTCTTATGACAGATATGGAAGGCGTATCCTTACAGATACGCAAGTGCGCCTTTCAGTTTAATCCAGAACGCTTAGCCACTTCCGTAGCTATGGCACAAGACCTTTTGAACATGATGCAGCAGGACATAGGTCAGTTCTCAGTCCCAGTTGCAGCCAATACCAACTTTCAGTTTTCCATTGACTTCGATAGATCCATGGAACTGAATGAGTCAAGTAACTTGTCAGGGGTGAATCCAGATATGGCTAACAACATGCTCTTGGATTTGAACCCTAACCAAGTTGGTGTACTCAGGGACATCGCTGCTCTTAACGCTGTCATCGGAGTTGGACTCACCCCCCAAAGCGTTGACTACGCACAGAAGGTAGCTATGCGGCAGATCGTGGCTGAGCAGGAAGCTCAAGGTTCATCAGCCGATGCCGCGAAGTACGAAAAAGCTAAAACCAATGTTCCTAATATCATTGGAGCTGTTAACTTCGGTAACTCGGCGTTCTTGCAGCCTCTTCCTGTTCGTGTTGTGTTCTCCTCACTCTTTATCGTTGAGGGTTTTGTTAGCAACGTGGATATTGAGTATCAGAAGTTTACTTCGACAATGGTTCCTATGCGAGCACGATGCACATTACAGATGGTTGCAACGTACGTCGGATACGCTAAGAAGTCTACGTTCACCACTGAGTCTCTGAAGTCTCAGCATGACACGTGGGTAGCTACGCAATCCGCAGCAACCGCTGCTCAGATAGCACATGCAAACTCACTCATTCAATCGTTCCCTTCCGTAAAGGTAGCTCTCCTTTATAAAGATAATTGGAACGGTCCTGATACCACCCTTAGAGTAGCTAATGTTAAAAGCATGGGTAGCCAAAAGTATGGATCTGATTGGCTTCAGGCTGTGTGCGCGTGGTCTACAACTGACAAGATAAAGAATAAACTAGATTCAACATCCGACCAAGACGCAACTATCCACGTAGATGCAAGTGTGGATGTGTATGGTCCACTTCTTAAGACAACTGATTTTGTTGACGACGGGACTCTTGACTCCAAACTACACAAGTTGTCCTCCTCAGTTCAATCTGACATTCCAGACTGGTCACATCTATACGGAATAGAGAAGATTGCTAACACTAACTGGGGTTCTGACACCAACTACAGGACAAACTACTTAAATAAAAGTACAGTTGGAAAAGTTGTTACTTCCAAATCAACCCCTCCCGAGGGAACCCTAGTGGATACAAGTGACTGGTTTGGAGGTAACTCTGTATGGATGATGGTTTTCAACGTGTCGGTTACTGTTACTATCGGGGCAGACTCAGTTACTGGACATGGAAAGTCCTACAAATCAGTGTCCAACCCCGCAGAGAACAACGACTCCGCAACTATTTGGAATGATGTAGTTATTAACTGGGATGGTGGAATCATGCCGGGATCTACCTTACCCCCAGCTAACGGTCCCCAATCAAATCCTTCTGTGTCCCCCTCCACAGTATTTGTCACTCCTCCCGTAGTGAAGCCCTCGCAAAGTAGAGCAGGGTCTCTAGTTCCCGGTACCTCCTCTACTGTTGGTGCTACCACCACTACGGTTAATCCAAAACCATCTATCTCAAGGCCGGGTCGCTGATATGGTTGCACTTGACACCACCTCTCGTTACGCACTAGACGCTTCTGGACAGACAGCTTCTGTCAAAGTCAATACTGACGGTGTTCAGTACTCCCTACACCTAATTGCTCAGGGAGATACTATTAGCAATGTCGCTGCTCGTCTTCTGGGCAATGATCGCCGTTGGTGGGAGATTGCTGATATCAATCCTCAGGTTAAGTTCCCCGAAGATCTTGTCGTTGGGGATTATCTACGGATTCCTAGATGATCCGTCAGAGCGCCACAGGCATATCTCCAACTCTTACCATTACCATTGGTGATGTACCTGTCGATTACAACTCAGTTGTTGCTGTAACTATTGACCTTAAGTCTGACTCACACGATATGTGCGAGGTAACTATGGCTGGAGTTCCTGCACGATTCGTTACTGAGTACATAGGTAAGCCTGTGTTTGTCCGTATGGATAGCGGCCCCTCATATGTATCAGAGTTCTATGGAACTATAGAATTCGTTAAACCGTTGTCTGTTACCGCTGACGGAACGGTTAACCGAAGCCTCCTTCAAGAGGTAGTGTTTGTCTGCTTCGGAACCTCCTACAAAATGAGGGGAATGATTAGCCGAGTGTGGGCCAATAACACATTGGAGTACGTAGCCAGAGAGTTCTGTAGTACATACGGACTGTCTCTTGACGTACCAAAAGACGATCTGGTATTTGAAAACCTTACTCAATCCAACGAATCCGATTGGCAGTTCTTGGTTAGGTACTGTGACATCATGGGGTATTGCGTAACCGTACACGGTACCCATATGCATATCTTTGACCCCCACAAAGCCTTTGGAAGAAGCACTTCCGTGCATAAGATCTCCACCATTACTCGTACGGGGTCTAAGCCTTCCCCCGGACAGATCACTTCCTTTGATGGAAAGTTTTCTAGAATGACAATAGACGGCACGTACCTAGATGCCAGCACCACTGTGCATACCGACTTAGGCGTAATCTTTGATGTTTCTACCAGCGATGTTGAGAAGCTAGATGTTGCTGGGGAGATAACTACTTCTCTTAATACGGCTGTTAACACATACGACCAAGCTGTTCGACTCCTCAAATCCACCCAACGAGAAGACTACGACTACACCGCAACAGCAGTTGTAATTGGATTACTTGGGGCACTTCCCGGTGGGATAGTTAACTTGGATAGGTATGACGGGCTATTTGATGGACTATGGTATGTAGAAGGTGTTCGACATTTCCTTAGGACAGGAATGTTTGTTACAACCTTAGACCTTCGCAAGAACAAAGTAGATGTATTGTGGGATAAAGGTACTCAAGCGTACTCACTGCCCCCCAAGCCAACCTATGTCAATGACCAATGGACTAGCTCATATAGGACAGTAAATGTTTACGTCTAACCATTCCGTAGGGTATGTAGCGCACAGAGCCGTAGTACGAGTAACTAATGCCTCTACCGGCATATGCCAAGTTGAGATACCTGAACTAACTGGAGCGGGGGTTCTTACCTATGTATCCAACATCGGACTGTCCATGGTCGCTGGTCTCTACAACGTGCCTGCCGTAGGTTCCACAGTTTTTGTAGCATCTAACCGAGTGTCTGACCGAGTGTTCTTTGTATCGGAACAGCGAAATGGAATCGCTGATACTCTGTCTACTACCCTTGTCACCTCTAAGGGGGGCACTGGTGCCTCAGCATATGTTGCAGGAGACACTATCTATGCTGCAACCACGGGGGCATCTGCGTTCACTCGTTTAGCAAAGGGAACAGCCAATCAGGTAGTCGGCATGAATGCTGCTGCCACGGCCCCCGAGTACAAGACAGTTGCAGGAACAACCGATCAAGTAGTAGTTACCCACGCTGCTAACTCCGTTACTCTATCAACCCCGCAAAGCATTAACACTACGTCTGCTCCTACCTTTGCTTCCGCTACTCTAAACAATGCTGCTGGAGTCAAGTTAGCCTTAGGGGGCGTTACATCTAACTGGTTGGAGTGGAACAACGCTGGTCTTGGTGCCCCCGCTACTACCACTAGGTCAGTAGGAACTAAGGCAGTTCTTTACCCATCATTAGACGCTTCTAATGCTGATTACGCCATAGGTATAAACAGTGGCACTTTATGGTCGTCAGCCCCCACAGGAGCATCTTTCAAATGGTTCTCTAATGCTACTAGTATTGCTTCCCTTGCACCTACTGGCGCTCTTACGACGACATCGTTTATAGCTTCTGCAATGTCTACGTTCGCAGCTACAGGTGAAGCGGTACGCATGTCTGGCAATAACCCTTACCTAAGTATGTGGGATACAGGTGCAGCTGTAAGAACTGGGTATTTGCAGGGGGTTGTCGGTTCGGATGTTCGTTTAGTTGCTGACTCCGGTTCCCCCCTGATCTTAATTGGGGCGACCTCCGTTCAGGTAAGGGATGGAACACTGACAACCGCCCGTACTACGGTAAACTCCTCTGGGTTAACAGTAAACGCTGGAGCGTTCACGGTTACCAATGGTGAAATAAGCACCAGCACTGGTAACGCCTTGATTGGTGGGCGTGGAAGCCCCCAAATGCAACTAGGTACCGTGTGGAGTCCCGGTGGAACCCTATCGACAGCTCATTCCGCTATAACCGTTACAGGAATGACGGGCGGTAATGGTTACGGTATGCTAATGACTACATCGGATACTTTTATTAGTTCTGGTTCAGGAGGTACATACATAAGAGGACCGGCTAACGATGCCAGTCATCAAGTTCAGGTAAGTAATACCGTAGTGACCGTTGCAGGCGGTTTGACCGTTAGCTCCGGAGGGTTCACGATAACAGCCGGAGGAGTCTCCATGAATGCGAACGGAGCGCAGCGTCTAGCCATTAACGGAACAAGTGGAGCTGTAGCCATCAACATGGCCGTAGCTAACGGAGGAAATGTTTGCACTCCAGACGGCTTCGGAGTTATGACTACAGTCGCATCTCGGCAGGTGTTGAAAGAGCGTATTCAAAGCATCCCGAACTCAGATTCAACTGCTCGGATAATGGGTCTACGTCCAGTTGAGTTCTATTTCAAGAGGGGCGTTTTATCTGACGATAACGAGTACACCTCGCTGCATCTTCAGAGAGGTTTCGTCGCAGAAGAGGTCGCTCTAGTTGATCACTACCTAGCTTCTTGGGGGTGGGTTGACCCAGAAGACGAGTATCGGACTTTGTCTATTGAGCTAATGGATAACCAACCTGATCTAAACGATGCAGTACCAGTCATGTGGAACTTATTTGCAACGATCGCAGATGTAGTCGGTGCTCTGCAAGGTGCATTGACCAGAATAGAATACCTTGAGACCCAAATCCCATAAGAAAGAGTCGCCTTACTGTTGCTGGCATCCAGTAGCGGGCGTGTAGTATTCACTCAACCCAGAAAGGTACATAAAATGTCAGACAATAAAGAGATCGACGGAAACAAAGTGTTAGCGATCATCCAGCGCGATGCGCCCCACATCATAGAGCGTGCTCTACTTATTCTTCGTATAGAAGAACTTGAAGAAGAGAACGCATCCCTCAAAGCCCCCTGACAGGATCTAACTAATGCCAACAACAATATTGACCCCCTTCTCAGTTACAGGTGGGCACATTGGACAGACAACAGACCTTGTAACTCAGGCTGAACAAAAGATGCTCAACGTACTTACCACTGATAGGTATGAGCGTATTGGCATACCCTCATATGGGGCGGGGATTAACCAGCTTCTGTTTGGCCCCATTGACGATTTGATATCAGCAGACTTCCGTATGGAAGCAATGACGGAACTGTCAGACAGAATAAGTGGTATTATCTTTATGGATGTAAAAGTTGTTGGAGTAAACGATTCAGAAGCGGACATAACTGTGTACTACAAGTTTCCTTTGGCACCTGCCCGCCAGACAACCTTCCGCGTCGCTCTCCCCGGCGACCTATCAGAAGAGACTGGTTTCTAGTTATGGCAGCATTTAACTACACTTCAAGAGATTTCGATACTATCCGTGCGGATATGTTGGCTCGCGCTACAGAAGTTATGCCTGAATGGACAGAGCGAGATCCTTCTGACTTCGGTATGTTGCTTGTTGACCTGTGGGCGCACGCTGCTGATATCATGCACTACTACATTGATCGGGCAGCAGGGGAGACTTCCATAACCACAGCTACACAGCGAGAAAGTCTTCTTGCTATAGCTAACCTTATGGACTACACCCCTCGGGGGCGCAGCAGTGCAGTATCTACCTTGACCCTGACGAACTCAACCGCAGCGTCTATTTCAGTGCCGCAGTACACACCCCTTATTGCTCAGTACAACAGCAAGAGTTACCAGTGTTACACCACTAGCAACGTAACTATCAACGCAGGAAACAACGCAGCGGTAACAGTATCTGAGGGTACCCGCCACGTAGAAGAGGTTCTTGCCTCAAGTTCTGACGGCACCGTTGGGCAGCGATACTCCCTGACCACGACCAATGTTGATCCGTATTCGATCTATGTGTATGTACTGGAGGACGGACTGACTGCTACCCAGTACCGACGTGTTACTCGGATCATTGATGCCCCCACCGGAGACCGGGTATTCGCTATTTACTCTGCTGCTGACGGTTCTACTCAGGTTATTTTTGGAACTTACCTAAACGGTTTCGTCCCCCCTACCGGAGCCAAGATCAAAGCTACTTACACAGAGTCATCAGGCGCAGATGGTAACATCCCTGCTAACTGCATCACTGCGTTCTCGGGGACTACCCCCACTGGTATCTCCATTACGTCTAGTACTTCCTTTACAGGAGGCACAGACAACGAATCAATCACATCAATGAAGCGGTCTATCCCAGCCATATCTGGTACCAACAACAGGGCTGTAACCCGCGCTGACTTCATCGCTCTTGCATCGCAAGTACCGGGCGTAGCTAAAGCGTCGCTCTCATTCGTGCAGGGTGGGGCAAGCTCTAACTCTTCCGTTACCATCTATCCTCAGATCTACAGGTCAGACTATCTCACCACTACAGCGTCAGCGGAAACTGTTTCTACAGCAACTTCCTTGGCAGTTATCAACACTCTCCAACCACTCGCCCTTCTTGGCGTGAGTGTGCTCAGTGCTTCCGCTGTTGCTTGGACATACATCGACCTTGGTATCACCTTGGTCGTTCAGGACAGGTTTGTTCGGGCCGATGTCCAGACTGCCGTGTCTACCGCCCTAGACGAATTGTTCTCGTTTGACAACGTATTCTTTGGTCAGCGTATTCACCTCGGTCAGGTGTACCGAATAATAAACAATGTTACTGGTGTGGACTATGCGATCATTACCAAGTTTGACGCAAACCCCGGTACAGCAGTTCAAAGCTACATATTGATAGACGTTCTAAAGCTACCTAAAAAGGGTAGCTATACGTTCTCCACATCTGGAGGAACTGTTTAACCCATGGCAAGAGTATCTTTTGTTCTACGCCAACTGCCCTCTAGCGGGTCAGGTGGTTTCCTCCGTTACCCAGAAGTAACAGGTGGAGCATTCCCTGCTCGTACTGACTACGACAGTGCCCTCCGTGCTGACGGCCTTCAGCTTCCTGCCGCCGCCACAGGTCTGAGCACCTTTAGCGCTACGACCATTACTTACCAGTCTGTTCTTCTTGACTGGTCAGTACCGCTAGTAACTGCCTCTTCTGCGGTTGGGCCGACATCTCTTGCAGTCGTGTATTCCCCAGCGGGTGTTCCTCAGACTGTATCGTCCGGTCAGCGAATCGTTAGCACTACTAACGGTATCAGCGATTTCACGCACGATAGTTTGGCTAGTGGGTCTTGGGCATACTACGGACTGTTCATTAACTACACCTCTACCGCTGGTGATAACTACTTTGTCAAAGTAGCTGAGTTGGAAGTCCTAGTCCCAGTAGATTACGGGTCAGCTCTTACCTTGTGGAATCAGCTTCCCGAATACGCCCGCACAGCAGACATACGGCAGGGTACTACCAACTACTCATCGAACATTGGTACGACGCATGGGGATAAGGTCGGCCCCCTCTTCAAGTACCTCAGCATCATTGGGTATGATATGGATTACCTACGTACTCTCATAGATTACGTAATGATTTCAAGTGACCCACTTGTAGCTAACGGTGAGACCTTGGATGCATTGGCATCCCTGATGAACGTCGCTCTCCAAGGGTCACAACTTGGTGAGCAGCGTCTCCGTGGCATCGTTGACAACATCGGTGTGTACAAGCGTAGCAAGGGAACCCCCGCTGCTGTTAAGCAGATGATAGGCGGTATCACCGGAAGCAACGTAATCTACAACGACACAAACCATCAGTACACAATTCAGAGTCAGCGTGCTAACTACATCACGACCCCCAAGACTGGTCTTACCAATGCATCAGTCAACCCAGTATGGCGTGAGGCATACCCCGGTGAGAGTACTGCTGGTACTGCTCTTAACCTTCTACGGGGGGCTGAGTTCTTCATTGATGCTGGTAGAGCAGTCAACGCTGAGCAGGCTGCACTCAACCAAGGTACTGGTGGGTCTGTTCTTAACGCTCGTTACGGTTCTGGTACTGGAGTAGATGGTAACGACCCCCTCCTCCTTCCGCACACAGGTACTAACCACCTGTACCTTCCGGGAGTTGCAAGCAACTATGTTTCCATTCCCGATAACCCGTCGTTGGCTTTGACTGGTGTCATTGAAATTGTAATGCGTGTATCCCTTGACGACTGGACTCCTACCGGAGGTCAGATACTAGTTGGTAAGTGGAGGGCAACCCAGTATTCATGGCACCTCAGAGTGACTGCAACGGGTAACTTCCAGTTCTTTGTTTCTACCGATGGAGTATCCACCTTTTTTTCGGAGACTACTGGTGTCCCCTCCCCCGCCCTAGTCGATGGAAGTTCTTATTGGATTCGGGCTAGGTACACCCCTTCAACAAGGACATTGGTTGTTGGCTACTCAGTAGATACAGGGCAGGCTGAACCATCAAGTTATACCACTACTCTTACTGCTACAAGTTCCGCATCTTTGAGTGTATTCCAGACTACCTCTCCTCTGGAAATAGGAACCGTAGAATCGGGATCAACGCTTCCACTTGCTGGGAAGATTTACCGAACCATTATTCGCAATGGAAGTGGTGGCCCCACAGTTGTAGACGTTGACTTCACTACAGGTCTTACCTCAGGTAATCAAGTATCAGTACCTTTCACGGGGACAGCCTTGTCTACTTATACTCCTCAATACCTTAGTAACCTTGGTACTGGGGGGCGCGCCCTTGTTGCAAAGGTTGGTAGCTCAAGTACTCCTGACACTAACGACCCCCTCCTCCTTACCCACACAGGTGAGAACTACTTTTACTCCACCAGTAGCGTGGTTGGCGCGTCAGGTCAGAGCGCTGACAACTATGCTGTTATACCAGACAACGGAGCAATGGAATTACTTGGCTCTAACGGTACTAACTTCTTGGCGTGTACAGGAGGTGGGGCGCGAGTAGAAATACCTAACGATGCCGTGCTCAACCAGTTCAACCTTTCTACTATTGAAATAGTAATGAGGCTTCAAGTTGACAAGCTCGCCAATACCGCCCTTACTAACGACAACCTTCTTATCACAAAGGGATTGGGATTAGGAGCGTCAGGTGGATTCTTCCTATCGTTACTAGGTACCGGAGGAATCTCCCTCGGCACAGAGCTTTCCGCCACTCCCGGTACTCCCCAGTACGCGATAGCTTCTGGCTTCTCTTACCCCCTAGGCACCCCCTTCTGGCTAAAGGTCGTTCGATTCACTTCTACTGGTGCGGTTACTTTTTATCAGCAACCAGATCAAGCTACTGAGCCAACCTCATGGGGTACAGCAACTAATGGTACGGGGGGTGTCACTTCTGGGGCGTTGGGTGCAAACACCAGCTCACTTACAATTGGAGCTGTATCCGGTAGTGGTGGCAACGTCAGGTTGTACCGAACCATTATTAGGCCATCCTCTCCATCGACTAACCCCGTCCTTGATCTCGACTTCAGTTCGGCAGAAATCGGTGCCACAGTTATCCCCGACCAATCACGCTGCAAAGCTTTAGCTACAGCAGCAGGTGGGGCGCAAATAGTTGACGGTTCAACCTTCCTATCGTTGGCTGGTATAGACGGCAACTACGCAACTACCCCCGATAACGGCACCATACTGGATATGCCAAGCAGCAGCGTAGAGATAGTCTTCAGGATTGCTGCTGATAGTTACACCTCCGCTGTTGGAGGTCGTATTGTCTCTAAGCTTAATGGAGCAGGTGTTCCCAGCGGTGGTGGGTATGAGGTATATAGCAGTGGTGGAGTTTTTAACTTTCAAATAAGTAATGGAACCACAAACCAAGGTGTTTCCTCTAGCCCCCACAACGCTTCAGCAGGTCAACCCATTTGGGGTAGAGTAACTTGGACTACGGGAACCGGAGCTTATGCCTTTTTCTGGGCAGCGGACTCGCCAATAGAACCTACATCTTGGACAGCTATTGGCACAGGAAACACCACGGTTACTACCATCGCAGATAATACTATGGATTTGCGTATCGGTAATATGACAGGACTATCTCGCCCCTTTTCTGGAAAGATCTACCGTGTCATTGTCCGTAACACCACTTCTGGCGCAACAGTATTTGATGCTGACTTCTCAAAGCAGGTAGCACTTGCAACCACCTTTAATGAAGGGTCAGCTAACAACGCGCTAGTTACCGTTGCTAGCACTAGCAACGCATCAAAGATTACTAGTGGAACAACCTTCTTGTCTTTGCACGGTACACAAGCAAGCGGCTACAGGGTTGCTGTCCCCACTAACACCGCCTATGACCTTCCCGGTGACTACGAAATAGTGTTCCGATGCACTCCCGCTAGTGTTAACGCAAACGCTGCACTAGTTGTCAGAGACACTGCTTGGAGAGTCCTCATGGACGGGACGGACCCAAGCAAGATTGTTCTTGCCCACTACTCAACTTCCGCTAACAACTGGGCTGTTAACGCCGTTAGTACCACTGGCATCTTCGTTGTGGGGACAACTCGCTGGTACAAGGTGACCCGTGCCTCAACAGGTGGTTCCGTGTCCTTTTACTACGCAGCCGATCAAGCATACGAACCTACTACATGGACAGCTTCCAGCACGGGGACAATCGCTACTGCCCCAGAAACAGCAGGCGCTCAACAAGTTCAGTTTGGAAGCCGTGATGGTGGGTTAGGAAACTTCAGTGGGCGAATCTATAATGTTAAGGTACGAAATGGTATCGGAGGAGCATCAGTAGCCGCTGCTATAGATGCCGACTTCACCCAACAAACACAGTTCACTCAATCGTTTACAGAACGATCTTCTCTAGCTGCAACCGTTAGCCTAACTCAGGCTGATACAAACTTTGCTCGTATAGAGCGTAACCGTGATGTAGAAATCGTGTGCCGTGTTGCAATGGACGACTGGTACGACACCATAGGTACTTCTCCTGCTATGGTAGCTAAAGGGTTTGGCAACGACTACTGGTTCTACATTACCTCTACCACCATTGTTTTGGGATTGGGGTCGGCCCCCGCCGTTTACCCAACCGTTACTTGGGCAGCAGCTTCTCGTCCTGCTAACGGTACAACACTTTGGCTGAAGGTCACACGCTCCGCTAGTGCTGGCGTTACCACCTTCTACTACGCCCCCGATCAAGTAGCAGAACCGACTACGTGGACAACTATCGGTGCTAACACAGACACACGCATAGTTAACACCCGTGCTAACACCGGATATCCAATGGGGTTTGGTGCAACTACACAGAACACATCGGGTACATGGTACGGCTCAATGACAGGAAAGCATTATCGGGCTATAGTACGAAATGGTATTGCTGGACAGGCGATTGTAGATATTGATTTCACTAAGCAAATCACTTCTGGCACGCAGACTTCGATCCCTGTTGCGGGGTCATCTTCCCAGTTGATTAAGAACCTTGGTGCTACAGGATCTGCTCTCAATGCTAAAGCCGGTAAGTACGCTACTGCTTCTGATACTTCTGACCCCCTGCACCTGCCTTTCTACGGGGATAAGTATTGGTATCAGCCCGGTCTCACCAGCGGTGCAAACTACATGTCAACCCCCTCAACTACTGATGTATGTATTACAGGTGATATTGCGGTAGCTGTTCAGGTTCAGCTTGATGATATTACTTCTGAAAGAGGGCTTCTTGGAAAGCGTGCTAGCGGTGTAGATTCATCATTTAACAACTACCAACTGAATGCTCATAGCAGCGCTACGTTAGGCGGAACCTTAGCGTTTGTATGGAATACAGCAGCAGGTACTAGCGGTGCAGCTTATGGAATCGTTCCTCATGGCATACCTGCTGGCAAGAAGATGTGGGTTGGAGCATCTCTAGACGTTGACAACGGTGCGGGTGGTTTTACCTGTCGTTTCTACCGATCTTCCGATGGGGTTAACTGGACTAACTACGAAACTGTGACCACTTCCGGTGTGACAAACATCCGTGCTAGTGCCGTCCCCGTCAACGTAGGTGGAGATAACGCAGGCGCAGCGTTCACTGCTGGCAAGTACTATGCGGCAAAGATTTGGTCAGGATTAGATATGACCGCTAACCCAGTTCTTAACTGGTCAGCTAATGACATGGGGCAAACTGGTGGAACGTCCAATGGACGAGTGTGGACAGCCTCAAGAGGAACAAGTGGTCGTAGGGGTGTTCTTGTTGAAGCCCCGGTCTGGCTTTTTGGTGGGGACGACTTCATGGAAGCCCCCGATCATGCTGACATTAACTTTGCAGTAGGAGACTCGTTCACGGTAATAGCGGTTACCCGACAATGGAACACTATTCAAACTAACGGTCAACTCGTTACCAAGGGTGCGTATACCTCTTTAATTAACACACCCGGTTGGCTCCTGTATAACAGTGGTACCACAACCTCCACTAAGTTCCTTGTTAGTGACACTGCCGCCTCACCCAACGTAGCTTCCGCTGTCGCCCCAACAGCGGGAACAATCAACGTAATGGCAGGTGTTCGTGATCGGGCCAACTTGTTGCTTCGTACCTACAACAACGGCACAGCTAGCACTACTGTGTCAGATACCACTACATCAACTCTGACCAATACGTCCCCCCTTCGTATAGGTAGCCAACTAGGAACATTCTTCGGAACTAACACAGACTTTGAGTTGATTGCTGTAGCAGTGTTCAAGTCCGCACTAAGCGCAGCACAGATCACAACGATCACTAACCATTACACCACTGCCTTCGATAGCGCTGCTGTAACCATCCTCAATACAGCTAAGTTCTGGATTGATGCAGCTTCGTCACAACAGAAGGCGCTTGTGGTTCGTTCTACCACTGGACACAAGGGGGCGACGGTTGTGCGCCCCACCTTCCTATTCGGTGGTAACGACTACATGTCTATAGCAGACAACGACCTGCTTGACTTTGCTCTTACTGATTCATTCACAATGGTTGCTGCTCTCCGACAGTGGGGGTCTCCCTCAAACGATGTGCGTATCTTCTCTAAAGGATCAGCGGGAACACCCTCCTCTCCTACTATTAGCTTTCTGCAAAAATCAAGCTTTGGTACAAGTCTAAGAATAGACGCTGGTACCACAGGTCAAACCTCGGAGTCACTTTCACCTGTTCCTGCTGCTGGTGCGCTAACTGTATTCTCTGGGGTACGTAACGCTTCAACAGACTCACTAGTCACATACTCTGGTGCTAGTGCTGGAGCTAGTGTTACGGACATAACTACATTGGGTGTAGCGAACGCCGCTCCATTCCTCATTGGCTCTGATTACGGAGGTGGAACCCCCGTCTACTTTGGTGAGTTTGAAATGTACGGTGCAGCAGTATTCCGTCGTGCTCTCACTGCAACTGAAGTTGCTCTCATCAATACGCACTACCAAGGAGAAGAGACAGCAGAGTCAGTAGCGCTTCTCTCCACTGCTGTGCTATGGATCGACCCCGCCAGATCAAGTCAAGAAATGGCAATCAACCGTAGCACAGCAGCAGGTAAGAAGGCAGTAGCTGTCACCCGCCCAACATGGCTTTTTGGATCTTCCAGCTATATGGAAGTGCCAGACAACGACTTACTTGATTTCTCTGCCACAGACTCATTCACAGTGGTGGGAGTTGTACGCCAATGGGGCACCACGCCCGCCGACACCCGTATAGCAATGAAGTGGTCAAACGTCGGTGTCTCCTCAGGGTGGTATCTGACCAACGGTAATCCAAGCTCCACCCAATTCATGGCCATCACTGGAGACGCAGGTGGAACTATCGCTGCTGGAAATACGACTGCGACAACGGGGACCGTAAATACCGTGATTGGCGTTCGGGATACCGCGACAGACCAAGTTACTCTGTACACAAACGGTGTAGCGGGAACACCCGTTACAGACTTCACCGTAGGAACTCTTGCTAACTCTGGACCAATGACCATAGGTCGTCAAGACATTGGGGGGGCACAATACGCACAGATGGAGCTTCTCGCTGTAGCCATATTCCGACGGGCGCTCACCGCTACTGAAATTGCAGCAATCAACACCTACTACGGGACGGTTTAGTATGACTGTTACTCTCTCTGGTCAGACTTGGACTGCTACTACTCCCTCTACGGGGGCGGTCATTACTATAGGTAGCCTCTCCCCCGCCTACAGTGTGATCCCCGTGTTACTTGGTGACCGTGCTTACTTCTCCGTAGGTACTACCACAGCGATTAAGTGGGGGCGGCTCATCGACTCAGCCAACCGCATCGTCGGGATGAGCAGCGGCTCCAAGATCATCAATGGTGTATCTGTAGTAGAGATCCCAGTAACTGCCTTTACCAACGCATCCACCTACACCAACTGCCTCGTTGAGTTCATGGTTGACCTGTCGGTAGGGTCGTTTACAGCGGCAAACCTCCTTGCAGAGGTGAACTTCCTTGGCACGTACTTTGACGGGTCAACGCCCATAGGCGGCATACTCTCAGCGGTCAGTGACTACCGATGGGTAAGCTCTGCTAACAACTCGGTATCAATCTATTCCGAGGACTATCAGAAGACAGTTGGTGCAATGCAGACTTTGTTTACTTCGACCCTTCCGATCACCGAGGAAGCTAAATACTCAATCGTTGCGTACAACGCTGTTCGAGGTATGTGACAAGGGTCACACCAAGTCTTACTTGCATTGACGTTGGTGGGGGTGTACAGTGACGACCCTTAGACCTACGACAGGGAGACCCGATGTCACGTATCCACGCTTTGCTGGGGACAGGTAATGCCCCCAAGACAGTAATCCAAGAAGGTCTCCGTGATCTTCTTGAAGAGGACGATGTAGTTGCACTACCGTGGTACGGCAAGCCAACCGATGGTCTGGCTGCTGCCTACGACTACATTCTTGACAACGACGTGCAGTTCCTCATGTACCACAACCCTGACAACAAGCCCCCCAAGGCATTCACATCCGCAGAATCCGGCAGCACCCTTGAGGTGAACGGTGTGGAGAAGCAGATCCTTGGCGCTATGGCGAACAAGGGTAAGGTGCTCATCCTCTGGGATGACAACGAGGCAGAAGAGCTTGTCAACTTCGTGTTCGACACAGTGCCAGAGAGCGCCCTTGTACTGGAGTTGTCCAACGGACTCGCCCCCATCTCTCTGTCCCTTGTTCCCGAAAAGGAAGAGGTCACACCTGCTGCGACATCGTACGTAGAAGATGACCCGACCGATGATGCCCCCGTTGCGTTCACAGAGGACGAACTGAACATCATGCCAGTCGCATCGCTCAAGCGACTCGCTATGGAGACGGGCAACCTCCCCGATGGGGTGTCAGGCAAGGCCAACTACATCAAGGTCATCCTTGGTACTACCTTGCCAGCGCAGGCTCTTCCCCCAAAGGAAGATCTCCCCGTACACGTTACTCCCAAGGCAGCTAAGCCTTATCCAGCGAACAAGCCTACGGCAGGTCCTCTTCCCTCACAGCACATTGGTAAGCCCATGCCCGTCACCCTTGGTGATAGCGACCTGACCTTGCCAGCTCCCACTACTCCAGTAGTCGTTGGCTATGAGGAACTTCGTGCCAGCCTCTTCGATCACGCTCGCGAGCCAAGCCGTAGAGAGACAGAGACAATCAACGACCTCACCAGCGCCGCCTTCCAGTTGGGTGAGCACATCATTTCCAATGTTCCCGCAGGCCGTCACCGTTCACTCGCACTAAAAGCGCTTGAGGATGTTGTGTCTCGGTCAGTAAAGGGTATCATCCTCGGATAAGTCTTGAGGGGCGGGGGCTTCTTCCGCAAGGGTGAAGAGGGTATCCGTACCAGCATCGGCACGTGACTGAGTAGGATTCCCCTCCTTTCCCCCCGCCCCTCAATTTCTCATGGAAGGCACATATGATCTATGGAGCAGGATCAGAAGATGTCAGCCCCCCTTCTGTAGCACCAAAAGCAAAGAAGAGTAAACCCATTGGAGGTAGGGCAGCGGTACTCAGAGAGTACTTCACCTCCCACCCCAAGACCAAGATGCACCAAGTCTTCTCCGAAGATGACAGGACGATCTTGTTCATCGGTATGTCCCGACTGATTAAACGGGGCATATCAGAGGAGCATATCAAACAGGCTATTGATAGCTTCTACGAAACCACTGCGGGTACTGTTGCGCGCCCCGTCCTTACCTTCCTCAAAAAGGAAGTGCAAGACAAACTTCTCGCAGCTAACCCAATCCCCATTGAGTACCGACCACGTATCTTGGCATTCATTGCCAATGACTACGTGCGGAGTGATAGTCTTCCCCCCAGCGACCAGCCGCCTTGGTCATCCGAACACGATGAAGAGATACGCCATAGGTGTATCGTCAGTGAACGGGACGGACCCACGGCTAAGTTTGAGATCATCGTGGAGTACCTGTGACATCATTTGAGACACCAAGAGAGTGGAAGAGCGGTAACTGGTGGCGTAACCGCTCACTAGAAGAGCGTGTCTATCACGCCAAGGTTCCCGCTCGCCATGCCATTGCTACACGTGCGGTCAGTCCTACGTGGAAAGACCCATCCATCGCTGCCGTTGACAAGTGGGTAGCCTCGTACACCCCCGGCAAGAGCCTGCTCATTCAGGGCTACGCATTGACTGGCAAGACCTTTCAGGCAGTCAACGTGCTCACCGCCCTTATGGAGAACCACAAGGTGAGTGGGCGGTTCATCGACACCGATGACTACGTTGCCATGGTGAAAGATTCCTTTGACTCCAGCGAGGGTCTGCCCGAGATGTACTCATCTCAGCACCTCTTGAAGTACATCAAGGGAACATGGGACATCCTCGTCATCGACGGTCTAGGGCAGGAGCGCCTCACCGACTTTGCCAAGCATGAGATCGGCAGCTTGATCCGTCACCGTCACGCTCACATGCTTACGACGATTATTACCTCTGAGCACTCAGCGGCAGACATACGCCATATCTATACCAGTAGGATGGAAGGTCCTACTAAGGATATGGATATGGTGACTCTCCGTGGAAGGTAATGACATTGGATCGTTTCTGACCAGCTCTGTGGCTGTCATGTTTGAGGGTCTGATCCTCATACCTAAAGAGGATGCCCCCGCTGCGAAGAGGAAGTTCTGGCAGAAGCCAGTACCCCAACAGGGGATAACGATAGACGATGTGGTACGGTCATGGAAGACCGCTGAGATGCCGATCAAGTCGTTGAGTCACATGGTCAATCAACTCAAGATAAACGTCGATGTGTACACGTACTACGACTCCGACTACATTGAGCCTATTGAGCACTGGCTGGCACGTAAGGGAATATCCGTAACCGTGTACTCATACGAAGACCCAGAGGGACTCATGGACGACTTTAGGTACAACAGGGATGTGCATACGCTGTACACCCCGTTTGAGAGCGACGCTGCCTACTTCGGCCCCCGCTGTACAGTCATGTCCCCCGGCTCAACTTGGGGGGTCTAATGGCCTCACATGAGCACCTAGCTATCTCCAAGATCATTGAGCTACAGTCGCTCACTGAGTCGGTAAAGGCTGGCATCAAGCCGTTCCACTTCTCTCCTATCTGGGAGCCGAAGTACCTATGGATACTTGACTACAACAGCAAGCACGCAGCGGTGCCGTCTGTGCGTGCATTCAATTCTCAGTTCGGTGACGTAGAGGTTCTTGACTCATCCGACGAAACATTCAGCGGACTCTTTGAGGAGATCCTTACTGCGTACAAGCAGCGGGAAGTTCTTGAGGCTACAGCTAACGCCATGAACAGCCTTGAGGCTGATGACGTTGACGGCGCTATGTCTATCCTCTCCAAAGGATTGCAGAAGGCATCCGTTGAGGCCAGCCGCCTACGGGACATCGACGTAATCTCTACGTGGGAAGATCGCTTTGCACGCTACGAGTTCATGCGCGCTAACCCGAACACGCTGCGAGGCATCCCTACAGGGTTCGACGGTCTAGACCGTATCACTCAGGGTCTGCGCCCCCAGCAGTTCATCGTGGTAGCAGGAGAGCAGAAACGTGGTAAGAGCTTGATCGTTCTCATCATGGCAGAGGCATGTCACCGTCACGGCAAGAAGCCTCTACTCATTTCGTTTGAGATGAGTAGCGAGGAGCAAGCCTCTCGTCTGGACGCTCTCAACGCTCAAGTCCCCTACGACAGAATCCTTAGTGGCGATATGAGCAACGCAGAGATGACTCGTATCCACGACATGATGGTCGCTCGTAAGAACATGCATCCGTTCATGTTCTCCGAAGACTCGTCCAGCCTCACCACCGTCGATGCTATTGCCGGAAAGATTCAGGAGATGAAGCCTGACATGGTGGTGGTTGACGGTATGTATCTGATGGACGATCAGAACGGTGAGCCAAAGGGTAGCCCGCAAGCGCTCACTAATGTATCCCGAGGGATGAAGCGTCTATGCCAGAGGTTTGATATCCCTATCATTGGTACCACGCAGGCTCTTGGTTGGAAATTGAACAACAAGCGTACGCGTGCGATTACCGCCGATGCCATTGGCTACTCATCCGCTATGGGTCAGGACGCAGACTTGGTACTTGGTGTGGAGCGCAACCCTGACATCGACAACCAGTCCATCATCCGTGTTGTCGAAGCCCGTACTGCCCCCCGTGGAGAAGTGCATATCAAATGGGACTGGCAGACTATGGAGTTCTCTGAGGTGCATGAGGACGACGTAGAGGGCATGGACGAGACGTATGACTGAACGGGCACAAGACCTAGCCACCATCATCATGGATCTAGGTGTGGACGTAAAGCGTGTGTCAGGGGACGAGATCAATGGTCGCTGCCCCGTCCACCATCTGACCAAGGGGCGAGAGTCGTCTCGCTACTCTTGGTACATGAACACCGACTCAGGTCTGTGGCATTGCTTCACCTGTGGGGCGCGAGGCAACCTCCCCGTCCTCGTCAGCCAGATCACTGGTAACCCTGACAGCATCATGGCTATCAATACCTTGCTCATACGCAATGGTATTGACAGGCTTACCCGTTCTGACGAGTGGGAGGAACCAGCAGTAGCTGTTGACTGGATCAAGTACGCCCAGTTCTCCCCCCTCCCTCAGTCGATCATTGACCTACGTCAACTCGACGGAGATACCGTACGCAAGTTTGGTGTCCGGTGGGGCGGGGTAGCCATTGACAAGAGCGGCACCGAAGAGAACATGACGATCATTCCTATCGTGTCCCCCCTCGGTGAGCTTATGGGGTGGCAAGGCAAGCGGGTAGGCAGGTTCGTCAACGTGCCCACAGGTGTACACAAGGGTCGCACATTGTTCGGTATCGCCCAAGCAACAGGCCATACCGCCCTGCTCATGGAGTCCCCCTTAGATGTCGTAAGGTTTGCAGGGCTTATGGATACTACCGATATCTCCCCTGTTGCATCTTTTGGAGCCAATGTGTCATCAGATCAAATTACATTGCTGTTGTCAAGGTTTGATAGACTTATCATGGCACTTGATAATCCATACGTAGATAAGGCTGGCCTTATGGAGACCCGTCGTCTCGCTAAGCTGCGCCTACCCTTTCGCAAGGGTGTGTCGTACTGGGATTACAAGGGTTCTACCGATAAGGATGTTGGCGATATGCAGGATGCCCAGATCACAGGGTTCAAAACCACGAAGCTCTGCCCATGACCTTTAACGGAACCCTCTGGCCATACCAGCAGGACGCTAAAGATCGCATGGTAGATAGAGGTCAGATGCTCCTTGGCGTAGTGATGGGTGGTGGCAAAACTGTCATCACCCTTTCTGCGTTAGAGGAACTGCACGATCAAGGCGAGGTAGACCGCTGCCTAGTTGTCGTCCCCGCTAGCCTCAAGTTCCAGTGGCTACGAGAGATCGCTAAGTTCACAGACGCTAAGGCAACGGTCATCGACGGTAGCCCAGCACAGCGTGAGAAGGCATGGCGTATGAGCATCGGCTCTCGCTATGTCATCGTCAACCCAGAGACTCTCGTCAACGATCAGAAGTTCATGGGTACCTTCGGGGCGATGATTATTGACGAAGCCACCATGATTAAGAACCGTACGAGCAAGCGCTCCAAGCTGCTCAAGAAGATTGGGAAGACGATTCACTACCGCTACGCCCTGACGGGACAGCCCATTGAGAACCGCCCCGAAGAACTGTTCTCCATCATGGAGTTCGTAGACAAGGATGTATTAGGGTCTTTCCAGCTATTTGATAGCACGTTTATTCGTAGAGATCACTGGGGCAAGGCGCTAAAGTACGTCAACTTACCCGTTATGTATACCGCTATGAAAGACTGTATGGTGCGTAAGACAAGAGAAGACATTGCGGATCAGCTCCCCAAAATCATTCACACAGTTGTACCAGTTTCGTTTGACAGCAAGGGTGCCGAGGCATATCGACGTATATCAAATGACCTACTAGCGCAGCTTTCAGCAGTGATGCGTAAGGCCGGTGGGGGATTTAGCCTGTTTGCCCACTACAACGGTGGGGATGACAACGAAGCGCAGGGTCAGATCATGGCTCGCCTAACTGTCTTGCGTATGCTCTGCGACAACCCCGCTCTAGTCACAGGGTCAGCCACGGACTACAAGAACCCTGCCACGACGATGGGCAGCGCTTACGCATCTGACATCGTGGATGAGGGCTGGATGAGTGGGGTGGCTAAGTCTCCCAAGCTAGAGGCAGTCGTAGAATTCATCGAAGAGGTACTGTCGGAAGACCCCAAGAACAAGGTAGTCCTCTTCTCCTTCTTCAAGAAGAACCTACGCCTCATCCAAGAGGCCACCTCCCACATGACTGGCAGCGTCCTATTCATGGGAGGTATGCCAGCAGAGGCTAGAGATCAGGCAAAGCAGAAGTTCGCTACCGACCCCAAGTGTCGTCTCTTCCTATCGTCTGACGCTGGAGGGTATGGCGTTGACCTCCCTATGGCTAACTTCCTTATCAGCTACGACCTCCCGTGGTCAAGCGGTAAGTTAGAACAGCGAGAGGCGCGTATCATACGGCTATCATCTACCTTTCCGCACGTTAACATTGTCAGCTTTGTCATGCAGGGCAGCATCGAAGAGCGCCAGTACGAGATGCTCATGCACAAGCGGCAGGTCAACGAAGCCTTCGTGGACGGTAAGCACCAAGACGAGCAAGGTGCTATGAGCATCGACGTAGGCACCCTCACAACATTCTTAAAAGAATCTACTGTTTAGTGATTGACTTTCTTCGATAGCGGGAGTATGGTCTCGTCCATGAACATCGACCGACTCGCAGAAGAGTACCTGAAGCAGACCGCACACGTTAAAGCAGCCACGGAGCGTAAAGATGAACTCAAGAACATGCTCATGGCACAAGTGGAAAAAGCAGGAGAGCAGGACTCGTCAGGGCATTACTGGCTGGCCGGGGGCGAATACCTGCTCAAGCGTGAGCGTCGTGTATCCAAGTTCTGGAACGCCGATGCAGCAGAGGCATGGGCCAAGGAAATGGGTATCACTGATGACGTTACCACGACGGTAACTCAGGTGTTCGTTGACCCTGACAAGATTGCAGCCTACGCATTCCTCCACCCAGAGGTAGAGAGCGTCGTGCGCTCATTCAATACCGAGAAGGTAACGTGGGCGTTCGCCGCCCCCACACCTCAGAAGAAGTACGAGTACTGACCGTGCGAGATCCACTAGACATGTTCAACAACCCTGATACGGATACGAAAGACTATCCCGGTGGTACTACCCCACGTAATCGTAAGGGTGGGGAACTTCCTCCGAAGAACGATAAGGTTGTGTTTCTCAACGAACTTCCCTCTAAGCTGTACTCTGTTGGTGGAGTAGCCCAACAGTGCTACACCATCGGGGCGGTATCTAAAGTCCTTGGTAGAAAGCCTGTGACCATCCGATCATGGGAACTCAAAGGGTGGTTGCCTCGTCCTAAGATTAGGACACGCCCCCCCGAAGGTGCTACCCTAGGAGGTAAGCCAGTCAAAGGGCGACGATTGTACACCCAAGATCAAGTGGTATACTTGATCGAAGCGTTCGATCAGTTCCGACTGGACGTACCGAATACCGCTGACTGGACTGGTTTCATTCAGCACCTCAAGCAATACCCAACTACCTAAGACACTCCAAGAAACGAGAAGACCATGGGCCGTTACGACGACACCGACGATAGTGCAGTATCCACCGAGGAGATCGACACTCCTCCCTCCGCTCCAGAGCGTGAGCAAGTTAGCCCTGAGGTCGCTGCTACAGCGAATCGGGTTATCAAGCGTGGCTGGGGAGCAGCCGATTCAGTCATTGCGGCTGACAGCCCATTCGCCCAGCGTTTGAAGCTCTCATCCGTCCCTGTCCTTATCAAGTTCGATGAGGATGATCCATACGCCAGCTACCACCAGCACTGGATTGAGCGTTCGGGACAGAAGTCGTTCACGTGCCTCGCATCGGTTGACCCTAGCGGTTGCCCTCTGTGCGATGCTGGCGACCGCCCAAGCGCACGCTTCTCATTCAACGTCCTCCTCATGGAGAAGGGCGGCGGTGCTGTCCGTCGTAGCTTCGACGTTGGCCCCCGAGTGCTGGATCAGTTGAAGAACTTCCACAACAATCCAACCCAAGGTCCTCTGAGCAAGAACTATTGGGCTTGCACCTTGACTGGTAAAAAGGGTTCCGCTGCCACAGCCATTCAGTTGGTCAAGGAGCGTGACGTTGAGGAAGACTGGCCTGACTACGCCCCACTCACAGCTACACAACTCAGCGAGTTGAGCAAGACTGTGTACAGCAACTCCATCATTCAGATCACTCCACGTAAGACTTTGCAGGCTATTGCCGCAGAGGATATTGGAGCGGACTGACCACAAGATGGTCAACCCAACTGAGGTACGTAGGGGGGCAACGCCCCCCTACGTATCGACCTCCGAAGCATTACAAGAGGTTGTAGACGCTATCACTACGGAAGGTATCTTCTGTTTTGACGTAGAGACACGCGGCAACATCTACAACCATCCCGAAGTCATCCAAGAGGTTGAGCGGGAATGGCTCGTCAAGCAGGCTGAGCTAAAGGCAACCAACCTCTCAGTTATAGCTCGCAGCAAGCAGGTAGTGGAAGCGGCATGGACGAAGAGTCTGGCGCTAGACCCTCTGCGTAACGAGGTCACTTGGATTGGTATCTCTGTGCGTGGGCAGTCGTGGGCTATCCCTATGACTCATCCCCACGGTGAGATGCTTACTCCTCCTGAGCGGGGCGATGGTACTACTGTGCCCCCTCTAGGTATGCGCGCCGTCCTTGCATCGGGTAAGGAGTCAGGAGCCAAGGCTAAGTACTTCGTACCGGGAACCTTCCTCCCTCCCCCAACGCAACTCTCTCCCTCAGAAGTATGGGGTGCATTAGCCCCCCTGTTCTTAGACCCGTCTATACCTAAGGTCGGGCACAATATCAAGTTCGACGCTAGGTCGATTGCTAAGAGCATCGGTGGGATGCCTGAGGGCAGCCTCATCGACACCATGATCCTTATGCATATCACCAGCGAGAACCTGATGAGCTACTCGCTGGAGAAGGTGATCGGCAACCAGTTTGAGCAATGGTCGCCGTACTATCGTGACGGCAAGCTGGGTGCTGATATGGAGAACATATCGTTCAGCAAGGCTTGTTACTACGTGCATCTTGACGCACGGTGGACATGGATGCTCTACTCGCAGCTCGTCCGTAAGATCACAAAGCACCCCTCCCTCACTAAGGCCATGTATGGGGACATATCCGTTACCGGACCTATTGCCCGTATGGAGCAGGCTGGTGTGATGGTGAACAAGCGGGAAATGGCTAAGCTTGGTAAGTCTCTCACTCTGGAGATGAACAACCTCCTCCTGCTGATGTCCCCTCACGTTCCTCTGGGGTTCAACCCTGACTCCAACATGCACAAGCGACAGCTTCTATTCTCCGGTAAGAAAGAGGGAGGACTTGGCCTCAAGGCTACGAAGTTCACCTCTGGAGGAGCTAAGTCTGCCCCCCTCCCATCGGTAGACTCTGACGTACTAGAGTCCTTCCGTGGTAAGCATGAGGTAGTTGACCACCTCCTTGGCTGGCAGGAACTCACGAAGATGAAGTCAACATATGTTGAAGGTCTTCTCCCTATGCTCCACTCAGGCAGACTGCACCCGCAGTTCCACTTGCACCGCACGGCTACAGGCCGTCTCAGCAGCAGCGGCCCCAACCTACAGAACATCCCCCGTGATGGTAAGGTACGCTCCTTGTTCACAGCAGAACCGGGCAACTCGCTGTTCGATGCTGACTACGATCAGGTGGAGCTACGCATCCTCGCTATGTTCTCAGGGGACAAGAACCTCACCAAGATCTTCTTGAGCGGTATCGACGTTCACTCTGGCACAGCTTCCCTTATCCTTGGCAAGCACGTAGATGATGTCACCTCCGAAGAGCGTCAGGTGTACGGCAAGACCCCCAACTTCCTCATGGGATTCGGTGGAGGAGCTAAGCGCTTGGTGGAAAGCACCAACGGAGTCATCACCCTTGACAGGGCTAAGGATGTCATTAAGGAATATAACAGGGCGTATCAAGGTATGACAGACTGGAAACTACAAGTGGTAGTTCGTGGTCGTCGTCTTGGATATGTTGAGACTATGGGGGGTCGTCGTCGTAGACTTCCTGACCTAAACCTCATTGGAAACGATGAGAAGATACGTATTCTCCGCATGACAGCCGAGCGCCAAGCCGTGAACGCTATTGTCCAAGGCACCGCTGCCGAGATGTGCAAGCAGGCAATCGTTAACGTGGACAAGCTCATCCGTAACACGAATGTAAAGCTTCTCATTCAGGTACATGACGAGTTGGTTCTCTCAGTTCCTACCGAAGAACTAGGAGAATGGGAACCCAAGATCATACATGCTATGGGAGATGGGAGTATCATTAGGGGTATACCTATCAAAGTTTCGGCAGGGTATGCTGGGTCTTGGTACGACGCTAAGGGGTAGTTCCATATGGGTAAAATGCTTGACCATCGTAACTTCATACTCAACATGTCAGTTACCGACGGACAGGAGTTGGCGGCGAAGATCGGGTATGGCACCCCAGATGACCAAGGTGTATTCCTTGAGCGCATGGCAGTACTACGGAGGTGGGCGGCACTCAACGCCTCAGGAGTCCTTGATATCACCAAGGAGTCTGCTAGTTGGATGACGCATCTTGTGTGCCAACCCGATTGGGATCTCGACCATATGTCATCAACCTATAGTGCTTTCGTATCCCTTATGGCTGCTACACTTATGCGCCTACAGGAGGAAGGTCTCATCATGTTGGCGTACTCTCCTACCATCGTGTTAGCAGAATACGATGCTGATACTGAGACAGCAGTTCCAATTGATTCCTTAGAATATAGTTACAAAGAAGATATAGGCTATATGGATTTCGACCCAGACTACGAAGATGATGAGGATGACGACTATGAGCAATTCTGATTGGTGGAGCCGCAAGTTGGGTGGAACCCCCCAACCCCAGCAGCAGCCATACCAACTTCCATATCAGCAACCTTATGCTCCTCCCCCTCAACAACCCCCATATCAGCAGCAGTCACCCGTTCCCATTCCTCAAGACGATCCAACTATCCCCAAGACCTTCATTGATGCCCTTAACACTTGGGGCGTTAAGGGTGGGCAAGCTATGCGTTCCGAAGGACATAACTCCTGTCCTAATTGTGGCTCTGGAAACGTGTTCGGTATGAGCAACACCGGAGCCATTCATAACCTCAATTCGGGAACACCGGCACGCACCTCTGCCCGATGCTTTGAGTGTGGCTGGAAAGCCAATGGAATTACTCAGGGGGATCAATCTAGCTGGGTGTAATGGTTAGTAGTAAGAACATTAAAAGACAAGACATTACACAAGACAACTATAAAGTGGAGAACAATACTATGGCTGACGACCGTTTCAGGACGTTACAAGAGCTAGCATCCGATATCAACAAGAAGATGAAGGCCCCCATCCTGATCTTAGGATCAGAGGCTAGGCAAGAAGTGCCTCATCTCACCACAGGCATCCTTGCTTATGACCTTGCCCTTGGTGGGGGCTGGGCTAAGAACCAATGGAATGAGATCGTTGGACTAGAGAGCAGCGGTAAGACCGCCCTCTGCTACAAGACCATCGCTGCCAACCAAGCACTAGACCCCAACTTCATTGCCTTATGGGTAGCTGCCGAGGAGTACGTCCCGTCGTACGCATCATCGTTCGGGGTAGACCTTGATCGCATGTGGGTCATTGAGACCAACGAGATGGAGCCTGCACTAGACCTAGTGCTCAAGGCCGTGTCTAACCGTGCCGTCGATCTAGTCGTGCTAGACTCCCTGCCTGCCATGGTGACAGTCACCGAGATGAACAAGGATATGGACGAACCTTCGGTTGCTACGGGCGCACAGATCCTTAGTCGATTCTTCAAGAAGTCAGCCGTGGCACAGCGTCGTAGTCTTACTGACGAAGAGCGTGGCTGTACGATGATCGCTATCAACCAGTGGCGTGACAAGATCGGTGTCATGTTCGGTGACCCACGCACGACCCCCGGCGGTAAGGCTAAGAACTATTACTTCTTCACTCGCATGGAAGTCACCAATGCCGAGTGGATCAAGGAAAGTAGCAGCATCGAAGACCGTGTGGGTCAGACCATCAAGACCCGAGTCTTCAAGAACAAGACCTATCGTCCACAGCAGGTGGCACAGGTTGACTTCTACTTCGCAGATACCAAGAACGGTGCATTCAAGATGGGGCAGTTCGATACCATCAAGGATATGGTCAACGTCTGTCTGTCTCTTGGAGTCATTGAGCGCCGAGGTGCGACGTACAGCTTTAAGGAGAACACGTGGCGTGGTAAGGACTGCGCTACGACGATCATCCCTGCTGCCGTGCGTGAAGACTTGGACTTGCAGCGTGACCTCTGGGAGTCAGCCTTCGCTGCCGTTGCCGAGCGTGATACCATGACCGCCCCCGTGAGCGACCTTGCATATGAGGACGAAGATGAGCAGGACTGACGTACAGAAGAAGTCAGACGCTCAAGAGAAGCGCACTGCTGAGAAGTACAACGGCTCCCGAAACATCATGTCTGGAGCTGGCTGGAAACGTAAGAATGACGTGACTACCGAGCGCTTCCTTATTGAGAACAAGACCAAGATGGATATCAACGCCAAGTCATATAGCGTTAAAGCCCTTGACTTGCGTGATTTAACCAAGAACGCCATCGCGTCGAGCAGGATTCCTGTTCTCCAGTTTGACTTGGGTGGTCACAACTATGTAGTCTTACTGGAAGACGACTTCTTAGAGATAGCTGGCATCGAATGAGCGACACAATCCCTTGGTACCTTAAGACCTACAAGGAGATGCTGTCTTCTACGGCAGAGCGTCGCCTTCTTGGAGTTATCGAACGTGTGCTGCTCTATGATTCGGCAGAGCGTAATGCCCAGCGTGATACCGTCCACCTCCACCCATCCGAAATGGCTAAGGAGAACTGGTGCCCCCGTCAGTCTTACTTCAAGATCACCGACACCGAGGTAAGTGATCCTGACTCGTTCAGCTTCCAACGGCTGAACATCTTTGAGGAGGGGCATTCCATCCATGCCAAGTGGCAGCACTGGATGTACAAGACGGGGATGCTCGTAGGGGACTGGAAGTGTAAGCGGTGCTCCCACAAGTGGTGGGCTAAGTCCCCTGATCGCTGCCCTTCATGCTACGAGATGGACCTCGTATACGCAGAGATTCCTATCCGTAACGAAGAGCATATGATTATGGGTCATGCGGATGGTCTTATCGAAGACGACAAAGGGCAAGCCCTCGTAGAGATCAAGAGCGTAGGACTAGGTACGATCCGTATGGATGCCCCCGCCCTGTACAAGCCCTACTCAGATGGTTTGATTGGGTTAGACGAACTATGGAAGCGCATCAAGCGCCCCCTTGCTTCTCACAACCGTCAGATCCAGCTCTACATGTACTGCTTTGGCGTACACGATGCTGTTGTTATCTACGAGTGGAAGCCAACGCAGGACATCAAAGAGTTCTCCATCAAGTTCGACCCCAACCTAGTAAATGGCATACTTGTAGGAGCGGTCGAAGTAATTTCTGCCCTCCACACTAAAACCACTCCAGATAGGCCCGCATCGGCCACGCATAAGACATGCGATACCTGTAAGTACTGTCCCTACAAGACTTCATGTTGGAAGCCGGTATGAGAAACATAGTAAGAGGCCCCCTCCCAGAGGATTCCGAGAATATCATTGAAGAGAAGCGCCAGAACAGGCTACGCAAAGCCTTTAGTATGGCTACTGATATAGGTCTTAATGATGACGAGCGGTACGAACTTGCACAGATGCTGCCATCTGTTGACAAAGATAGCAAGGGCAGTTGGAAGAATCTTGACCCCAAGCAACTCCATGATTTGATTACCATGATGGAGGGATTCGCATACATCGGCCATATCTTGGATAGTAGACTTCCGTAATGGCTACAGCACCGTTCTTTTATCGTTACCCAGCTAAGTTCGTACGAGTAGTAGACGGGGACACCGTTGAGCTTGTCGTAGACACAGGGTTTGGTACCACTCGTACCGACCATATGCGTCTGCTGGGGGTCAACTGCCCCGAGGTTCATCGCACCGCCTCTCATGTTGCAGGAGTGGCGGCTATGAACTTCACCGACGCTATGATCCGGTCGTGGGACGACGGCTCACCTTGGCCTCTGTACATTGAGACAGCCAAGGCAGACTCGTTCGGTCGCTGGCTAGCCAACATTTGGCCTGCTCAGGATCACGCATCCCTCAGTCTGTCTCAGCGCATTATCGCAGCAGGACATGGAGTCCCTTTCATGGTGGCTACTGCGTGAGTTCAGGAAACCGTATGAAGGCCAAGGGCACGACCTTTGAGACTCAGGTAGTTGACTTCCTCAAGGAAAAGGGCTTCGGTAATGCCTACCGCCCTGCCACAAGTGGTGCGCTGGATAGCGGTGATATCAACGGTATCAAAGCACCCCATAGACAATCTATTATACAGTGCAAGAACCACAAGACATTCCACCTATCTGGCTGGCTAAATGATGCTGTTACGCAGGCTGCTATGACTAAGGTAGGGGGAAACGCCCTTCCCGTAGTGGTGTTCAAGCGCCCCGGCGTAGGTACTAAAACCCTAGGTAATACGTATGCGTTACTTAGATTGGAAGATCTAGCTGATCTCCTAAAAGACGCAGGATACCTCTGATAGGCTTAGAAGCGATATAAGTCGTTTGCTAAGGAGTATCAATGAGTATCGAACCGTCTGATGACATGATCCGTGTTGGCGGATCTAGTAACCCGCAAAGTGTTGGAAGCATTCTCGCAAGGGCCGTTGTAGCTGGGCAAACCCCCAAGCTCCGTGCCATTGGCGCTAGTGCAGTCAACCAAGCAGCTAAAGCATGTGCTATTGCACGTGGCTTCGTCGCCCCCCGAGGCATAGATCTCCTATTCGTTATAGGGTTTGATGACGTAGAAGGGGAGACTGGGGATACTATCTCTGCTATCTCCATCAAACCTGTCATCCGTTGATACCTATGCTATGATTATTTCATATCTAACACCTTCTAGGAGTTTATAATGGCACGTGGTGAAGACACCAGTTCCCATCCAGCCCGCAGTTCCTTTGGTGATCGTGTAAACGATCGCTTGGGTAACTCGCTCGGTTCCCTTTATCCAAAAGCAGGGGATACTCACCGTAGTCTACCCTCTACTGGTGCTCGGGGCAATGCTGCTCGCGGCCCAATGCCTGTGAATACCGTTCCAGATGCCTCAGTTGCTCTAAACGCACGTAAAGCTGATGAAGCTCGTCGCGCACAGGGTAAGGCTGACCGTGCATCTCGTCCAGTTGGCCATATCATTCCACGTGAGACAGGTGGACCCCAGCGGGTAGACCCATACAACAAGAGGGAACTTGGTGTTGCCCTCGCGCGTGGGTATGAAATGCAGGGGCGTATAGGTAACACCCGTACAAAAGCTGGCGTTGAGGTTAAGACTTCATCGTTCGATACTCACCGCAAGGAAGCTGCGCGCATCGAACGTACAGGGGATTACGCACCCGGAGGGAAGTACGAAGGTCAAGGGGGGTACAAGCCCAATACAAAATCCTCATCAAAAGATGATCGGGATCATAACGCCGGTGCTGCGTACAATACCACCAGACCAAAGTTTAATGGATACTCGCAGGGCGGTCCTCCTTTCGCTCAACGTCATCCGTATACTGACCGAAAAGAAGGTACTGGTTCTGAGGGCGGTCGTACGGACCCCGGAGCACCACGAACTTCTGTTGGTCAGCCCGCCTCTCCTGATTTTCAACGCGCATTGGAACAGCGCAGGCCCGAAACTCGCAGAGAGAGCAGGGTTAAAGGTCCATCACAAATTAGTACTGGTAAGTACTTCCATGAGGCTGGTATGACGGGCAGGGGACCTATCATGCCACATGGCTCCGTTGGAGAGTTCTTTGAAATGCCAGAGCAAGCATCGCAACTTATTGATGTTAACGAGTCTGTTCTTAAGTCTATGGGTAGCGTAATGAAGCCAGCCGGTGGTCGTAAGCCCGTCGTATCGAAGCTAAAAGATAAAGTCACTCGGACCCGTGAAGGCGAGGTGAACGAGAGCAAGGTCAAGGGACGCAAGGGCAAGGACGGCCTCAAAAAGCCACCTACTGGCCCTATCAAGTCTGAGCCAATCAAGGTTAAGCGACCAGCAGGTGCCGCTTACGACCTAGGCAGCACCATCTCTGCTCCTGATATGTCCGCATATCCAACTTCTACCCATGAAACCGCATCAGCTCGTATCGCTGAAGCAGCGCGTATCGCTGAGTTGCAGCGGAAGCCGGGAACATCTACTGCGCCAGAATCTCGTCCTAAGAAGGGGGAAGGAATACTTGATCCAAGAAAGCCTGATGAAGCCCCTAAGGGTAAGACCTCAGCGCCGCCCAAGCGTATCCCGTACGTCTCTGGTGATGAGAATGACCCTGCCTCAACTGCTCCTAAGATTCGTGGCAAGGCGGCATCTAAGCGGGCACCAGCCAAGTCCGCTGCTAAATCCACTGCCAAGCCCGCTGCCAAGAAGACTGACGCATCAACGTACGCTGAGGCTGAGAGAAGCAAAGATGCCGCCCGACTTCAGGCCGCAATGCGTGGGGGAAAGCCAGCCGCCAAGGCTCCAAGCAAAAGAAGTAAGAAGGCATAACCTCAAATGACCTCAAAGCAAGGCGAATACCGACATATCAACTCTGATATCGAGGAGGAAGACAACTGGGAGTACCTTGTGCCTGATCGGTTCAAGAAGGTTTGCACTAAAGAGAACTTTGAACCGTTTCACGCATCTCATCCAAAGGATCAATGGTGACATTATGCCGCTGGTAATCACAGGCGATACATATCGTACCCCTCACCGTATGGCGGCAGAAAAAGCTAAGAAGAATGCTCCTAAGCCTGTTTCATCAATAGGTGGGGGGCGTGAAGGCACTCTCATATCGTTCCTCGCAGGTCAGGGAGGCCCCCCATCGCCATAAATCAGCAAACATTCAATAGCTGGGGAGCATACGACCCTCAATCCCGCATGTCCACGCAGGTGGATCTTGGTCCCATGCCGTCGTTCCGTAGCGCCAAAGACCAGAAGATGCAGCAGTTTGCTGTGACTCCAGAGGCTCAGTACCCTGACGGTTACTTGGGCACTATGACTGACCGTCGTGATGACAAGCTCGGCAGTATGCGTACCAATACCCGCTCATATAGCCGTGGTGTGCATAAAGGTGAACGAGTCAATCCGGGGGACTACTTCTGGCCAGATGAGTTCAACCCAATGACTGGTCTCCAATACGAAGCTAAGGGTAAGAAGTTCGCCCCCTCAGGCATCGCCCCTATGATGCTTACAAACGATGGTAAAGCTGGGCCGAAAGGCGTTCCAACTGTTGTTGATAGACCCCATATGGAGCTTATAGATGAGCAGAGGCGTAGTAGACTACGTACGCTGATACCAAGCTGGAGGTGAGTAATGGCCAACGAATCAATGGGGGGATCTCCCCGTAATACGCTGCGTAACTCCCCACAAGCCATTAACCCTCCTGAGTTCACCAACGCTCCCAATCCATTCTCGTCACGTGCAGAGATGATTGTGACGCAGGCTCTCAACACCGCTACTGTCCCTGCCAAGTGGCTGCGGGAGATGCGCCCCGCAGCCATTGTAGGCCAAGAATTGTTCCCTTCTAGGAAGGGTCGTCGTCAGACTTGGACTATCGGAGCAGTTCTAAACGTAGACCGATATACCCCCACGTATCGTTCGTGGCAGTCTGGTATGCAGGTACAGCGTGGTCCGATAGCCGAAGGTATGGCGGGAACCCCCCATACCTCAACACAGACGCAGATAGGTTGATATGGCTAGCTACGTTCCTGTTCCAAAAGCTCCTAAAGCATGGATTGGCGAGATATCAAATCCAAAACGACTAGCTGCACCAGAAGTGCCGGTTGCTCGTTCTGGTATGTACCGCAGTATCTACGGTAAGGGGGCCACAGGTCCTCGTATACCATTTCAGGATATGGGGCAGCTTTCTGATATCGCAGGAGATATGGCTGGGGCGTTCCTAGGTCGTGCTAAGAAAGCAAAACCTGAACCTCCCGGTCGTCTCCAAGGTCCAGTCATGGTCGCTCCCCCTCTTATCAAGAACAATCCCCCTAAAGCACTAGGTCCCGGTCCTACACGCATTGGCATAGGTATGGGACCGCAGCCTTCAGGAGCTATTGAGAACACTGGGGACCTTCCCCTTGGTCTTGGTGCTGGACCACTCGCTGGAAGCCCCGAGAACCCTCGCACAGTGGGTATGCCGAAAGCAATAGGTCAGCAGTTCCCCGGCTCTATAGATGCCACCTCTACTACCCGTCCCCGTAGGGCTTCTACTCAGGCTGGTATGGACGCTAAGCGTATGGCAGCGTATGAGAACACCGGACCTGCACAATGGTCAAGTCGAGAGCCTTCCTCCCCCGCTCAGCAGCAGCGTCCTGCACGTGGATCAGGTCCAGTTATCGACGCTAGCTCAACTGATGTTACAAACGCTCCTAACGCATATGCTCAGGGGCCGGGGACAGTACGGGCGCAGGGAACGGCCCCCATTCAGTCACAGGGTATGACCCCCATGGAGCGCACCCAGCGTAACCGAGACCAGCAGACTGCTACAGCCAGAGCAGATGCTAGGTTTGCTATACACGCTCTCCGACCACTTACTGATGCCCAGACGAATCTTGCAAATAGTAACACTGGTGGTAAACTTCCATACGAGGCACCTCGTAGTGGTATGGGGGCTAATGCCGGTAAGAAGGATTCTAAGTTGACTCCAGAGAACGATATCAAGTCTCCTAGCGGTAAGAAGAATCTCACTAAGCCTCTTACCCGAGAAGTAAAGGGTGCCCCCAAAGGTGGCCCAGCAGGTAAGCCGGTAAAGAAGTCCAAGCCAAGAGCCAAGTGATTGGCAACACAAGTATGATAGGATATTAGCCATGGCAGTAAACACATCTCGTAGTCCTAACCAAGAACTGTCCATGGGCATTGCTGACGGCTCAGTTAAGCGTCTCACCCCTGACCGTGGTGGGGACGTTACGTCAGACGACGACCTCCTCAAGCCAGTACTAGCGTCTATTTATGATGCAGTGGCCAGTGATTCTGTCGCCCGAGCAGTGTCGGATCGGATCACTAAGATTCCTCATGTTAACCACTACATCTCGCATGAAGATCGTCCAGATCAGATTACTGCTTAGTACGTAAGACCTGTAACACAATCCGCATTGCAATTTAGGAGTATAACGATATGGCACGTATGTTGGCCTGTAACGACTGCGGCATTCTCTGGAGAATGAGCAACTACGACGGCGAAGCCGAATATGACATGGAGCTTAAGCACATCATTGAGCGCCACTTAGCCATCGCGACGGACCCCCGTCCAGAGTCTCATAGATCTAACGTCTATCGTATTGACGATAAGGACGCTAGCCTTATTGACGTTGAGTCAGCAGTGCAGAAGAAGCTGTCCGAGCAGGGTGTTTGGATTAGAGAGACACGTGATGATCTCAAGGTAGAAGCTATTAAATGCTTTAACAAGCATGGTCGTCCTCAGGCGGGATGCCTTGATTGGTTAGACGAGTCCAAGACTATCGGACGCAAGACTGGTGTACCTAAAGAGAATCGCCAGTACCTCTGTAACTACTGCCCAGCGGCAGATCACTACGTGTTCAAGGCTCGTCAAGCTAAGGGTATGTACGGGTAATACCGTATGATTATATTCAACTTCGACGTAATAGCTAACCCCGGCCCAGATGTTATGTCTCGTCAGCCAAATGCAGAGGGAAAGTTCCTGTGGCGTGCCTTTCACGCTGTTACGGGTGGAAATATGGCTATCGTATGCGACGAAGAGTACCCTCCCTTCTTCTTTGAGTCGTGGCTATTACGGGAGAGGTTTAAGGCTTCTACATACCAGTTTCTTGAGACTAAAGACCCTACAGCCAAGGCTGAAAAGGTACATTTGTTCAGTAACACCTTCGGACGCGCTAACTGGTATGTAGATACTGACCCTCGTACGGTTGCTCTAACCATCTCTAAGGGTATCCCTAGCCTTCTTATGGGCGCTCCATACACCATTCGCCCCGAGTGGGAAACCGAGAAGCCTATTACTCCTTGGGCTGAACTAGTAGAGGAAGCCGATAGGCAGAACCTTCGCAGAGCGCAGAAGTCTTGGTCTAACTGGAATGAGGATGACGTATGAGGGTAGTTCTATCCGGGGGTGAAAAGGGTAGCTATCGCAGCATCCTTGTGGGTAACGGGGTTAAGCGCATAGCCGTAAACCTTACTCAGCTCAACATACCTAAGACCAAGGAATTGAAGCTTAAGGATATGTTAGGGGGGGCTGACATATACCTTTATACCTCCCCTAATGACGAGAATGTGGCGGCTTATGACGAGTTCATCCGCGTCCACGAATCAGAGCTGGACATCATCATTGGTCGTAAAGACTACAACGGTGATTGGCTCGGGGATAAGTACTACCCGCTGTGGAACGACCCCCAAGACCAAGAGCGTCTTGCATTCCTTATGGAGAAGTATGGACGAGTAGCCATACCTGACGATTCCCTTACCAGTAAGACCATCTCAAGGGTTAAGCAGTTGCAGCATCGGTGGGGGGCGTCCCTCATCGGCATTACCAGCAAGGCTGACACTATCGAAGCTATTGCATGGGATACTGTTATCGTATCGTCATGGACATCAGTTGTCCGATACGGGGAGACGCAGGTCTGGGATGGTCACGGCCTCCGGCGGTACCCCGCTCAGCAAAAGGATTCATCCCGTAAGAAGCACCGAGCCGATATGGTTCGATTGGGTATTGATTACGACGCAGTTCTAGAGGATGACGTAAATGAAGTGGCAAAACTGTCAGTCAGATCGTGGCTGGAATGGGAGATGCACAACTTCGGGGCTACCCAAACTTCGGCCTATGACCCCATGGATGACTCCGACGAAGATGAGTTCGGAGACGAGGAAAGTGCCCCGATACCAGCTATCGCGAGTATTCCGCACTCCCGCAATAAGGTGGCTTTAGGGGGTACTGATACTGCTATCGTACCCCCTCAGACCCGGCACGAAGGTGACAAAATACTGCTACCCGTGATGGGTATCGAGACCATGGTTCATACGGGTGCCGATATAGATTCGGACCAGCAAACACAAGGGTTTGATCCAGAACCAGTCAATTTGATACGCACTACAGGGCAGGTTCTTAGGAACTGTGATAGCTGTTATCTCGCACCCCGTTGCCCTAAGTTTATGGCACATGCAGAATGTGCCTTTAAGCTCCCTATTGAGCTTCGTACCAAGGACCAACTTCACGCTGTAGTTCGGGCCATTATTGAGATGCAGACGAGCCGAGTCATGTTCGCTAGGTTCGCAGAAGAGCTTGAGGGTCAAGGTATGGACCCCACTCTTTCGGCGGAGATGGACAGATTGTTCCGTCTTATTCAGGCATCCAAAGATATCGCTGACACTCGCGATATGGTTCGATTTGAGATGGAAGCAAGGGGCGGCTCAGGGGTACTCAGCCGTATCTTCGGGGCTAAGGCTGGAGAGCAATCCAAGATGGTTTCAAACCCTATGACCGAGGAACAAGTGGACGCTCTTATGCGTCCGATATTAGATGCCGACGTTCTTGACTGAGCACTAGTTGACGGTATATGATTACACTATTGCCGAAAACTAGGAGCATCATATGGCACGTAAAGCTACCCCTGTCACATTCACCACCGAGGAGATCCTTGGCGGTGCCTTGGATGACTTGATTAAAGATGTTCTGGAATCGTCTGTAGACGAGCCGATGAACCCCCGTGAAGATATCCTCCGTACAGCCAATGAGTATGTCAACGGTGATCGTAACGTGCAGTATGGTGACCCCATTGAGGACTTCCGTCGCACAGCAGACCTGTGGGGCGCTTACTTGGGTACGTTCTTTGAGCCTCACGATGTTGCAGTAATGATCGCCCTCGTCAAGGTCAGCCGTATCCGCTGGTCACCTGAGAAGAAGGATCACTGGGCAGACCTCGCAGGGTACGCAGCCTGTGGTTGGGATGTCATCACTCATACCCACGACATTCCTTCGTGATAGCTCCAACGCTGGAATCTCTTATGGTTGAGTTCCGTTTAGGAGAACCATTGAGCAAAACAGCGATCAGTCTCGTAGACAACACGTACTTCGATATTCTGAACACATCAACGTGGTCATATAATATCGAAACCATTGCACAGTCACTTTCTAACATATGCCGATTCAATGGTCATATTGAGAACTTCTACTCAGTTGCTGAGCACGCTGTTCGGGTGGCTAAGACTCTTCGTAGTTGGGGGGCCAGCGAACTGGTACAGTTCCTTGGCCTCCACCACGATGATATGGAATCCATTATCGGGGATATCCCATCTCCCCATAAACACCTCCTGCTAGTTGACACTGGGGACTTTATAGCAGAGTCGATGCACGACCTTGAGAAGACTCTTGAGTACTCCTTCTTCACAGCTATTGGAGTGCTTGGGCCGGTAGGCAAAACAGACTTTGAGGGGTTTGAGAGGGATTGGGGATACGTCAAGCGTGCAGACGTATACGTGTATCTCAAGGAGAGGGCAGAACGCCCCATCTTAGGTAAGGGTTTGTCTCCTCACAAGGCCAAGGTGCAGTACCTCAAGATGCACGAAGAGCTAGCCGAATCAATCGGGCTTATCTAATAGTGGCTTGGCTTGACGAGGCAGCTTGCAAAGGTAAGCATATGGATCTATGGTTCCCTCCGCAGTATGGAGATGAGCCTGCTACCCGTGCCTCTCACAACCAGTATTACGATATTGCCCGTATGGTATGCGCCGAATGTTCCATACGTAAGGAATGCGATCTGCTTGGTGCGGAAGAGGAATACGGTATGTGGGGTGGGCGCGCCCCGCAGGAGAGATTCCGCAAGATACCGTATACCTCTCCTCGTCGTTCTCTCACAACTAAGCAGATATCGGTCAGTATCCCTAACCACGATAGTGCAGTACCAATAGACATAAAGTCTCTACGTGTGAGCATCTCAGTTATCTCTATTCGTAAGAAGAGTGGTTGAAATGTCACTCATGGTGGAGTACGATGCCAGCATGATTGTAGCCCCCCGCCCCCTCGTATCCGTACCCGTTTCTGACGGAGCAGAACTTGGAGTTCAGCTCCCCCGTCTCAAGAACTGGGAGATTGCTAACTGGGATTTCATTGACCATGGGATCTGTGCTACCCATCCCAAGCTTGACTTCTTCTCAGGAGCAGCAGCAACCAAGGAAGAATGCAAGGCGCTGTGCAGGCAATGCCCCGTAGTCGATGCATGTCAAAAGTTCTCCATTGTTACTGAGCAAGAGTTCGGTATCTGGGGAGGACTTGATGAGAAAGAACGAAAGCCCATGATTAAAGAAATGCGTAAGGAGCTTGCAGGATGATTATAGGTGTAGTAGCGGCAGACCATGTACGCGCTGATAAGTCGGGAGACTGGTTAGAGCAGTGGGGTGGTAGTGGCCATGTACGTATTGGTCAGTACATGCCCTTTATTCGCGCCGCTGGACACTTTGCGGTAAGCGGTACCATGGTAGATGCTGGTACGCACATAGAGGTTGAGTTTGCTGAGGGTAGGAGGCTCGCTCCCGACATCGTGTATGTTCAACGTCTCATGCACGGAACCCTAGGTGACTTGTACGTCCGAGCGCGTAAGGCTGGGCAGATAGTTGTCAACGACGTGGACGACTGGTATTGGGGGCTTAGCACCCGTAACATGGCATTCCTTAATACCCATCCAAAGGTAAACTCTGTTGAGAACACGACGTTTTATAAGAACAGTATCGTTAAGTCCTCTTATATCACTGTAAGCACACCGTTTCTAGGTTCTAGAGTCCCATCGTCTGGAATAGTTCCAGTCACAGTTATACCTAACTATGTTCAAGTTGATAGGTTTAATCCGGTTAGTATCACCGACACGACCTGCCCAGAGGTTGGTTGGGTTGGATCTACCCAACACCGTAGTGGTGACGTTGAGACCCTCAAAGGGGTATTGGGACCTATGGCTGAGCGTGGTGATATCAAAATAGTCCACGCTGGCGATGGTGAAGGCGCTCCTTCATTTGCTTCCCAGCTTGGAATACCTGACTCTCTTGTTCATAGGCTATCCCCTCGTCGCAACTCTGACAGGTACCCAGAAATTCTTGACTTTGAGGTTGGTCTCGTACCACTTCACGATGTCCCCTTTAACGAGGCCAAGAGTGACCTGAAGGGGCTGGAGTACGCAGCCTCTGGAATACCATTTGTTGCTGCCCATATGCCCTCATACTCAGACCTTTACAAGGATTGGAGTACGGGAGGGGTGCAGGGATTCCTTCTCGCCAAGAAAGCTTCTCATTGGATCTCTAACATCAACCGTCTTCGTGACCCATCCTTCCGTAAGGAGAATCAGGAAGCATTGCTGGAGAATGTAAAGACTAGGGATATCGCTGTCGGGGCCGCAAAGCTCATCGGCTATCTTGAGAGCTTGAAGCCTCGCTGAACTTCCTCAGTACTTACGCTTCCTCTTGGTGAGTCGGTATCCCTTGATGTAGTTAGCCCATTCCTTGCGGCATACCTCACACCTGCACTTATGCATTCTGTGACGGTAGCGCTTCAATCCATGGGGCACTTCTACTATCGGCTTAACCAGCGGTAACGACACTCTAATCTTTCATATGATATGAGAAGGGGGGCCTTGCGGCCCCCCTTCCTGTATTCGGGGGCTGTAACTACAGCCTACGAGAAACGCTTGTGCTTCACAACCTTGTGGTGGAATCCGTACTTGGTATGACCATCATCTTTGTCGTCATCATCCTTACGAGGCACTGTGGTGCTCGTCGTAGTGGGAGGAGGAAGCGTTGTATCGGGGGTGGTGGTAGTTGGAGGAGGCAACGTAGTCGTTGTCGTGGTTGGAACGGTCGGTGGGGTACCGACATCCACTACAACCGTAGTTGTGGTGCTTGTAGTGGTAGTCGATACGGGAGTACTGACGGTCTTCTTCTTGATCGTTGTGGTAGTCGTCTCAGGGACACTGGTGGTGGTAGTGGTAGCTGCCGTAGTGGTAGTCGGGAGCACCTTCCACGTTGTAGTGGTAGGGATAACCGAAGGAGGGGGACTGCACGAAGTCTTAGGCGACCCCGAACACACCCACAGAGCCACGCACAGCACAGCTACACCGACAGATCCAATGATTATGAGACTGTGCTTCTTAGGTATCATTATTGCTCCTTAGGATATGAAAGAGGGAGGGGAAGACCCCCCTCCCTCTAGTCATTAGGTATCTTACTACATACGTATAGGAACAGTAAGACTGAACCTACGTACAGGATTAGGGGAAGAGGGGACATTCACAGATAATACACCATCCGTGATGCCCCGACCCGCAAACTCCTTATCCTTTAACTCGCCAAGCCTTCCACCCTTGACGAACGTATACAAGGTGTGCTGCATACAGGTTGGTGAAGGGGTCCATCAATGCTGCTGAAGTAGTGTGAAGCCACTTCAAGTTACAGTCATTGATCTGCATGAGACCCGAATCGTGTGTACGACTGCGAGCAGTAGCCGTACAGCGGCTCTCTCGGTACATGATACGCATGACCTTGGGGATGTCCTTAGGTTCCCAGCCTGCGTAGTATGCCAGTGTGACTAACTCTTTGTTGTAGCAGGTACGGACTGTGGGCATTTCCCACGCCTGACGCTGCTCAACAGATGGGAATGAACTTACTGCTTGCGCTGGCGATGCCAGCGGCATTCCTAACGTGCTAGCAAGTACTGCGGTAACTACAATCTTCTTTAGCATTTATTCGTTATTCCTTTGTTTAGGATATGCACACGGCATGTGCGTATCTTTACTGTTAGTGACACATATGTATGTTCCTACGACGGATCATCATTGGTGTAACAGAATACGTCCATAGCTTTGGCATATTCACGTGCCGATGCTTTGGACTTTAGGTATGAGGATGCCTTAATGGTGTAACGGCATTCGTCGTCGTCAGGCCAGAAGTCGAAAGAGAAGTTTCCTAACTCATCTCGCGGTGGTGACTTCACGCATATGAGCACCAGCCATTTTCCGTGACCGGACTTCTCAATATGCAACCTATGGAAGGTGTCACCGTAGCTATAATGGGCCTCGGTGTTACCTGTATCATATGTGTCCTCAGTACTATACCACATTATGAGCACCCTTCCTCTCTCTGCCAGTTGATGATCTCCACTAGCGTTTCACGGTCGTTCATGCAGGGGTCACCTGCTGGATAGGTATCTGAGTGGGGCGATTCCATCACCCAGCATATGCCCCAAGGGGTATGACGGCCTTTGATACGCTTCGCTCTTGTCTTGCCCCCCACCAAGGTCAAGCCCTTGGCACCCTCAACGAAGGTCACGAAACTCTCTTGCCTAGCCATGGGGATAACAGGGTGCTCTTGTCGAAGAACTCGTCAAGAGGCATGAAGCCGATGGTCATTGTCTTGCCGACCATGTACTCCACGACCCACGTACCGTCACGGTGCTGCTGTACCGTGTCGTAACTGGTCACCTTGCCAACGTCCTCTACGTCCCAATGCTTACCTGTGATAGCAGGGTTCTTCTTAGGCCACTTCTGCTCTTCTGGGTTATATTTCTTTGTTGCCACGACTTGTGCTCCTTCTAGTGTGTTTAGCCAATGTATGGACTATCAATGATATTCGATTCTCTACTCGTACCTGCCATTGGTACAAGTACCTCACTTCTCTAGTTGCCTCATAACAGTCAACTTGTGTGCGGAATGTGTTGTGCCCACGTGTTCGCAACTAGGTGCGTACTTAGTGGGTGCTGATATGGTTTGACCACATATCGAACAGGTATATACCGGCCAGTCACTCTGTTTCATTAGTTATCTCCTTAATGATTCCTAGAGCAGATAGTAGGTCGGCTTGGGCTTCGTTGTACATATCCTCAAAGGAGTTTGCTAAGTGCTGCCACAAGCTAATCTGCTTGCACAGGTTAGCAAACTCCTTCTCCGTCTTAGACAATTCCATACTGTGACACCTCTATGCCACTGTTGATGCCAGAGCCAAGAGTCTCAGACTTACTAATGGCCTGAACGGTGGTGCCCTTCTCCGCACGCTTCTTCCACGTGAGGGGGTGATCCAGACTCTTGGTGAGTTTCTTGTGCTCAGCCTTGGTGAGGGTAGTGACGTTGGGGTCCTTAAACGTGAGTGGTTGTTGCCACACTTCTAACTTGATGCGTTTGCTCATTCTGGGTACCCTACTTCCTCGTTATGGTTACTGTCAAGTGCCATGTGTAGAACCTTGATCTCTGCCTGTAGTCGTTCGATCTCTGATGCCGCTTCGTGTAGTAAGTCTCCCGACACGAACACCACTACCGCAGAACCCTTTGACCCGTTGATGATGTCACCCCAGTCACGTAGCTCTTCTACGAAGTCTTCACTCATCACGCCCCCGGCCCTGTGCGTAATCGACGGCGAGTGAGCGGGTGCTGCCCTGACCAATGCGGTCACCGATCTTGGCTTGCCATATTGCGCTGCGGTTCCATGTGGCCTTGTCAAGCTGCGTGACGGTGCCCACGACCCTGCCGTCCACCACGATCTCGTAACGGAAGCGGTTCCAGCTGTTCGGGTTGTCTATGCGTTGGAACTTCATGCCCTTGGGTACTCCTTGTTGATTCTGTCTAGTTCGGCGTTGAAGGCATCGCTGGCGTTGTTATAAGCGTCTTTGGCGGCTTTGTTGGCGGCATCTAGGAATGAGTCAACGGAGTCGTAGGCGGCGTTGTAGGTGGCTACGGCGGCGACGATTGCTTCATCTCTGTTCATTATGATTCTCCTTGTTGATTCTGTCTAGTTCGGTTTTGAGGGCGGCGTCGGCGGCGTCGTAGGCGGTGTCGAGTTCACGACGCAGCTGGAGCACGTACCGCGCAAGCCGGATCGCAACGAGGATGGCGGCACCACAGAGATATGCGGCGAGGAATAACACTTGCCGGAGCACAACGAGGGTGTCGGCACCATAGAGATAGGCGGCGAGGACTATCACTTGCCAACAACGCCGTTCGCTGTGTGGAAGTACGCCTTGTTTGCGGCGCTTGCCGCTTCACGCGCATCTTTGTAGAGGCGGCAGGCAAGCTTGTATGCGTCCTCTGCTGAGTCACGAACCAAACGTGCGGAGCGGACGGCTTCATCGGCGGCATCGCAGCGGTCGGCTGCGTTGGTGAGGTCGGTTGCGGATGTGTTCATTATGATTCTCCTTCTTGTGTAGGTGGGCATTCGTCATGCCTGTTGTTGATTCTCTTTGTCCAAGTGCCAATGGTGAACTCTTGTCCGCAGAGAGTGCATGACTCATACTTGTGCTTCTTGTGTAGTTTGCTTGATTTGATAATCATTTCATATTCCTTCATAGATATAAGAGGGGCATCCCCCTGAGGCAGGTACTAGGCAGCAACAACTCCACCGTTCCCACGCCCCAGAGGGAGACTATTTAGTGACTAGACGAGGCTAGCACGTCGCTGATGCCGTAGGTCAACTGCTCACCTAGCTCACTGACCCTATTGATGCTGATATGAGTATCAGCGCCCATGCTCTTATCAGAGTTACCACCGTACCGGATGAACATGATGCTACGACCGGGGGCTGACCACCTAGCGAGGCTAGGGAACTCATATGACCATTCACCATCGGTGAAGACCAACACAAGGTGATTGTTTGCACCCTCTGGGTTGTGGGTAGCTAGGTCATCTAACGCCATGGTGGGTTCTGTACCGCCCATGGCAGGGAACACTTCTGGCTTAGGCCCCGAACTCCAGATGCGGTAGTTCTGACCTTCGGATGACCATAGCGACTGAGTGATACCGATACCTAATGACTCGCAAGCATTTCTCGCAGCGTACATGAACTGGCTAAGCTCGGTCATGTGGTACCCCATGCTGCCACTCGCATCAGCCAAGATGGACACATGCAAGTCCAGACCAGTGTTACCGTTACCCTCAAGGTACCGATGGAACTCTTGCGAGCCGATCTCCTTGGTACGGTACTGGAGAGGCTGGATAGCCCCCCGCTCTTGGTGAGTCCTCCATTGAGGTGACGACGCTGACACGTACGTCTCAAGGGCGTTCTGGATACCGACAGTGATGTCATTGGCATGGCTCAGTTCTGCATCTGTCATGTCTATTACATAGCCGTCGTACTCAGGAAGCGATGAGGTCGTGTCGTATTCGCCAAGGTTCTCAAAGATGTCAAGAACCTCGGTGTCATTATGAGCAGCACTGTCAGCACCAGCGATAGCTTCTTCGATAGCCTGTGTAATGGCATCCTTGTTGAAGACATGCGAGCCGTCACCGTGGTTGGACTGACTACCGTCTGGCAACGAGGTTGGAGCCTCACGCTCTTCCCCGTCACGACGTTCGACGGGCTTGCCGGAATCATCACCGTAGGTATCCTTGGTAGGTGAGGGGCTGGAGTCATTGTCGTCGCTGGCATCACCATCACCATCACCGTCACCCTTGGCATCACCGTCACCCTTGGCATCACCATCGTCTGCGTCACCATCGTCTGCGTCACCGTTACCGGCATCACCATCGTCTGCGTCACCCTTATCAGTAGTATCTGATGGAGCATCCGATGGGTCAGTGGGGGTGGCACCCTTGTCAGGCGTTGCGTTGGGGTTCTCACGTTGCCTAGTGTGGTCACCGTTGCCGTACCCATCACCTGTCGTGTCGTTGATGCTCCAGAGGAACTTATGAGCTTCGACAATGATGGAGTACAGATCAGCATTGGTTACTGCTGCCTTATACCGGCTAACAATATCAAACCAAGTAGCAGCACCGTTCGGTACGTTGTAACCATCGCACAGCTTGTCGAATCCGTTTGCACACTCTTGACGGACGTTGGCGGCAAGGTAGGTACGACCGGCCACCAAGATATATGCCCTGCGGAGATCGTTGCTTGGAATGGGGGTGTCACGCTGTAGGAGAATCTTGAGAGCCATTGGAGTGAAGTAGGTAGCCATACGGGGCACGTCTGCAACTACTGCACACTCCATGCGCTGATCTTCCAAGATGTTCCAAGTCTTGACTAGCACATAGTCACTGTACTCGGGTGGTTGCGCTGAGTTATAGACTGAGTTTGACACTTGAGTGAATGGAACCGTGTAGCGAATGTGCCCCTCTTCGTGGAAGTACACTCCACGAATCTGAGCAATGGAGTCCAACACTGCGCTGTGATCGGTGTCGCTCTTAGGGAGCATCTTCTCAGGCCAGTTGATGGTGATAGAAGAGAAGTCAGTGTAAGCGCTGAATCCGTACCAGTTTTCGGTCACGTGTGCTCTGACGCTTGCGGTCAAGCCACGTGAACGTGTCACGGCTGTTGAGTTGGAGATAGTGGAGTTAAAGATGCCACGGATGAAGCGCTTGCGAAGCATCTCGGCACGGTTCTCAAACTCTCGTTGATTGCGAGCTAGCTCGTCAATGGCAGCATTCCTGTTGCTTGCCCAGAACGCATCCTTGTCGGCGCGAACTCCATCTGCGGCTCGGCGGCGCTGACGAGTGACTGCGCCTCCTAAGCCCCGCTTGGCTTTGTAGTTGTTGTTGGTATCTTGCTTGGCCATGATTGGCCTCCTCTGCTGTTGTTGTTGTTGTTGTTGTTGATGAGAACGTAACATTGATGAGATGAGTGAGTCAAGTAATACTTGACTCACTCATCTCATTGGCTAGGTCAGAACGCTGGTTGCCAGTCAAGCTGTGACTTGGCTTCTTCTTCTTCGACTACCGGAGTAGGAACAGCACCCTTAAAGATGCGATCTTCGTCGGGGAACTCTTGCTTGAGCAGGTCAAGGAAGCCACGTGCTTCCAAGGTAGCTGTCACCTTGGGGCGCTCGTTCGGTGGGAACATAGCGGTGAAGCTCCACACAGCGTTGTCCACGCCATATCGGGCACAGCTATTATTGAGCTTCTGCAAGGCAGACGTACCGACTGGCACGGTGATCGAACGATGAGCACGCAGTGTACGCAACGCCTCACCGATCATACGAACGGTGACGGATGGGATGAGAATCTTCTCAACCTCTTCGTCGTAGTCCCACTCCAACCACACGAAACGGTTGGTCAATGCCTCAGAGAACGTCTGCAACCCCTTGTAACCGGGGTTGATAGTGGTAAGAACCCATAAGTTCTTATGAGCCTTGACGATCTCTGGACGGAACCCATTGTGACCATCGGGGACTGCACGCTGGTAGTTGGTGAACTCACGACGGTCGTCAGTGATGGGGTGGATAGCGACAGCCTGTGATGGTGGCACAGCGTTAAACTCGTCAAGGTAGAGGAAGCCACCGCACTTGAGTGCCATGGGCACAAGACCCTCCATCCATACGAGTGTCTCGCCCCCGTTGACTTCTACAGCAGTGGTCTGACCATACAACTCGTAAGACGAGATGCCAGACGAGCCGTTGAGTGTGAACACTGGGTATGGCTTGGGAAGACCGTCACGGTCGGCAGCAAGAACAGCGAGCGCTTGCACCAGCATGGTCTTGCCTGATTGAGTCTCACCAACGAATGCCACGTTGGGGCTGTACCCATCGCTGTTACGGTCGTCACGAATGGCGAGCAGGTACTCAAGGTCAGTCATACCGCCAGCCACCGTACGACTAACGAAACGCTTGAGAACGTCACGGCTTGGACGGAAGACATCCAGCGCATTGTCCATTGGGTCGGTGATAGCTTCTGCTTTCTCAAGGAAGACACGGTTGGCACTGCGCCCCGCAAATTCCTCGTACTGGTCGGTACGAAGAGCAGCCATATCCTTGTCGGTACGACGAGTTGCCACGGAGTCACCGATGTCGATGAGACGGGGCAAGATGTGAGTCTCACCGATGTCTTCGATCTCAATGAGGATGCGGCGCTGGAGGCCGCTTGGGTCACCGTCGGGGATGACGGTTGGGTCAATGACGGTTGCCTTACGGCCACCGTACACACCGGATGTTACTGTTACTTGCATACCCTTACGAAGGGCTGAGGCGTTAGCCATGGTATTGCTCCTGTTTGTTGTTGTAGAGAACTTGTTGAGAGGTCAGTATTACAAAGAGGGGGTATGACAGTCAAGCCATACCCCCTCATATATATGTGACTTATGTCACGGTTACTAGCTGGTGTACGTCCATGCCGTATGGGGAAGGACTTCTATCGGGGCGATCCAGTATTCCCCGAACTCGCCGTGTTCATCTCGCACGTTGTCTGCGTAATCACAGGCACATGCTGTGTCTACGAAAGGACCGTGGAAACGTAGCCCGTCGATGGGACTACCGAACACGACTATCCATTGCTTAGCGACGTTGGTCATTGTGTCACCTCGTCATCGGGGTAGCAGTCCTTGCAGCCCCACTTACCGCAACCTTCGTCGTTGTCTTGGGTTACTTCCCACAGTTCGGTTTGGATGCGGTCACGAAGATCGCACATGTCGTCGGCGTACTTTTGGTACGAGTCAGCGTCTTCTTCACTGGCGAAGTCCCCGTCGAACTGAGGGTAATCGTCCCCTTCGATGGTCACTTCGTGAAGAGTCTCGCCAGCCTTGTAGACAGCACCGCCCATGTAGCAATCCTCGCTGGATTCCCATGTCAGGATGAAGTGAGCATCTGGGTAGTTCTTGGAGATGTTCTGGATACCTGCACAGGGGGGCGACCATGCTGTGCTGAAGACGAACTGAAGGTCGTCGTCTGACATGCTTGTGATCTCTGTGTTGTTGTCAGCCCACTTAGTTCCCCAGTTGGCAATCCTCCAATAGTATCCGTCCATTTCATCAGCTTCTGGGCGAGTTGGGCAAGGGAGCAGGTTCTGAAAGATGTATGCCTCCTGACCCTCGTTGTTGATACCGTCAACAGTTGGCGGCACAGTTGTTACTGTTGCGAGGATGCTCTTACGAGTGGCCTCATCGGATATGACTTCTAAGTTATTGATACACCAGCTTGTCATTGCGAACTCCTTGTTTGGTTGTGGTTGTTGTTGAGTAAAGTATTACTTTATTGGTTAGCGGTACGAGTCAAGTAACTCGCCCTGTACTTCTTCTAGTAGGAACTGTCCCTCACCATCGGTGATGGACGATGCGCTGAATGCTTTGGCTTCCAGCATTGCCCACAGACGTTCGTCTATGGTGAGTGTGCCTTCGATTGCTGCTAGGCACACTTCGATCTCCACATCCTTGGTCTGGCCAATGCGGTGGAGACGATCTTCTACTTGCATGAGGGCGGCTGGAGTCCAAGGGAGTTGGACAACAACCTCACGGCGGTTCCTACCATCACCGTGCAGCGTGAGTCCCACGCCAGCGGCAACGATCTGACCAACGAGCACACGGCTACGGCCTGATGTGAACTCGTCAATGTTCCACTGCTTCTCCTTGTCACTCATGCCACCTTCGATTGAGGTCGGGTGGTGTGATGACAGCCCCATCAAGAGGCCGTCCATCACATTGCGGTGTTCGGCTACCACGAACACCCCACCCGATTCCTCGTCAAGCAGATCTTTGACATGGCTTACTACAGCCTGCACCTTAGCCTCACCAGCTAGGCGACGTAGAGTGGTCAAACGAACAAGAGCCTCAGCCCTTGCAGCACCACGGGCATCCTTACCCTCGGACTTTAGCCATGAGATGAGGTCTTTCTCGGCACGCTTGTATGCACTGACAGCCGCACCACGACCCTCAATGGCAAGCATTGAGCGCCCCTTGTTGGGTAGTTCGATGACATCACCACGGAGGCGACGGAAGTACCAAGAGGCTGTCATTGCCTCGTACAGAGCAACAGACTCGTCACTTGTACGACCGTAGCCAGATGAGTGTTGGGGCGCATAGCGTGTCCAGAACACGCCCTCGCCACCAATGTCATTCCATGCCTTGCGCCCCAGCATATGAATCTGATTGGCAAGCTCCTCATGGCGACCGTTGGGAGTGGGGGTGCCGCTCATCAGCACTCGGATACCAGTAGTCGTGGAAGCGATATCCCTCAAGGCTTTAGTGCGCCCCGACTTATTCTTAAAGAAGTGAGCCTCGTCAACGATGAAGCCCTTGATGTTGCCCTTCATCAGGTCATACCAGCCGATAGGCGCTCTAACACCAGCAGCGATATCAGCCTTGGTAGCTTTGGCAGGCATTAGCGAAGATGAGCCGATGATAAGCACGTCGGCATCGGGCAGGCTGGAAACTCCAGCTTCGGGGCGAGTGCCTTGGATTGTTTCGACTGTCAGCCATGGCGTGAACTTAGCAGCCTCACGCTTCCAGTTGATGCGAAGCGATGGTGGCACGACTACCAGCACAGGTCGTTGGCCTGCGGCTACTGAGGCAGCAGCGATAGCCAGACCACATGGTGTCTTGCCAAGCCCCATGTCTAGGGCGAGGTATGCGTAGCCATGGTTGGCGGTATCTCGTAGAGCGTGCTCTACTGCTTCCTCTTGGAAGTCTTTGAGTGGGAGTGCCAACTTAGGCACTGCGAGTTGAGTGGCAACCGTTGTGGTAGCAGCGGTTGCTGGGGTAAGACCTGCAAACAGGTCATCTAATACTGACACGTTATGCTCCTTGTTGTTGAGTAAAGTATTACTTTATTGCTAGTAGCGGCCGCTAGACCCGAACGGGTCAGAGTGTTGCTGTTCACTTTGTGCTTCTCTTAGTGCAATCATCTTCTCATGGCGAATCTTGTCTTGCTTCGACCATTGATTAGTTGAGTAGATCGTGCTCACTACGAATGCTGCTGCCACCATTTGACTGGGTTTGATACCTAATGGTGACGCAGCATCAAGTTCTTCAGGTGTCATCTGATTCTCTTTGTGCTTAGCCACGGAGAATGCGAATACCCATACCCCTATGAATAGTATGAATCCAACTATTCCTAAGACAATGAATGACGTTGGCGTTGGTGAGAATGCGGTCACTTTGCGCCCCACGGCCAACCGTTGTTACCAGCACACACCTTGCCGTAGCCAGCCTCAAGAGAGGGGGCGAGGTGCGCTTCGACACACTGGTCGATCTTATGCACGATATCCCATTTGCCATTGTTGAGGTAGTAGTAACCCTCACCGGCATTTACGATTGTGTTGCAATCAACACACGGCTGGCTGCGGCTGTTACGACCGTTCTTGACCGATGCGGCGACCTTAGCGGGCATATCGTTATCGGGGTCGGGCGGCAAACTCTTGATTCGGTCGATGAGGATGCTTGCTGCCTTGGTGTCCAAGAGGTCAGCCTGCGCTAACACCTTGGCTACCGCCTCGTCCAAGGTATCGCACCCTAGGGTGCGATACCTTGCCTCTACGAGGGAGCAGATGAACTCTGCTTGTCGGGTGGTGGTCATGATTCCCCCTCTGGAAAGTCATCCTCTTCATCGAAGGGGATGACCTTGTCGGCGTCGGTTGGGTCAAGAAGCAAGCCTGTATAGATAACGAGCTGCCCGTCGTAGTCTTGGCCGAGTGTTGAGAGTGGGTAGTTCTCAAGCATCTCGTCCATGAAGTCGTCGATGAGTTGCATGAATTGGTGGGGCATGATTGCCTTTCTGTTTGTCGATCTAACTTCTCTCATTGCTTGTCTCCTTGGATGTAGATGCCTTCGACTTCGGTTTCGTATTCTTTGCCACGCGTCTGATCGCCGTCACCGCTGACGACATTATCAATGGCTCTGGCGATTTCGTATGAGTGGTGAAGATTGCGTGGATTGATGCCCCTGATGATCTCCTCCACGGTGCAGAGTGGCTGATCGGTATCCACCGTCATGATGTACTTGTGGTGTACCACCGTGACTACTTCGATGTGATGAATCATTGCTGTGCCTCTTTCTTTGTGATCTCGTTGATGTATCCCTCTACCATTTCTTGCACCAACTGGCCTCCCTCTAACCCAAGTGCGTCGGGCAGGTATTTGACCCAGTCGCGAGTGATGAGCATGTTGTCGATGTCTTCTTCGGTGATGTCCCGAATGGGGGCTTCACCGCCAGCAACTAGGCCGTTGTTGTATACCTCTTGCTGATATTCCCACGCTGACGCAATGTCGCTTGAGTCGAAGTGGTAGCCTCCCCACCCGAACTTGCGGTGGAAGTAGTGGTATACGCTGCTGGCCTCCTCTTCTGTGAGGTTGGTCACGATGATTGGTTGGTCGTTGATGTTCACTTGCTCTCCTTGTTGTTGAGTAAAGTATTACTTTGCTGTTCTCCTACTAGTTTTAGCCAGTGTCCTTCGTAGGGAAGGTTCAGTGTGCGTTGTTCTTCGTCGGAGAATACGTCTGCATCATGGATGCTGACCCACCCAATACTGTTTGACCAGTACTGGATTTCCCCTTTGATTGCGTCTACGATGACGTAGCTCATGTTTGCTCTCCTTGTTTAGTGACTAAATGGCGGTTTAGCTCTCTAATAAGAGCTGGGTCTGCGTTGTCTACTTCATCCAAGCTCTCTTGGAGAATCTTGAGGACATCTGTCGCAAGCATCACGCCATTGGCTAGTTGTACCTCAATGCGCTTCCAGTCGGCTTGGCACTTGGCTGCAAACTCTTGATCGGTCATTTCGTGTACTCCTTGTTGATTCTGTCTAGTTCGGTTTTGAGGGCGGCGTGGGCGGCGGCGTAAGCAGCGTCGTAGGCGTTGTGGGCAATCAAACCGGCATCAACTGCGGCGGTGTAGGCGGCGGCGAAGGCGGATTTGTAGGCATCCATGAGTGTTTCTTCACGGGTCATCCGTACACCACATCTCCGAAGAGGCCAAGCTGCACGATGCAGTCGGCATCGCTGGCATCCATGTCCCAGTCGTAATCTTCGTTCCAGACGACAGGGGGCTTGCCGCACGACCAACTGATCGTGTCACGGAATGTGGTGGTTGCCAAGCGCCACCCTTTGGTGATGGTGGCACGGTTGACCGTGTAGACCTTGACCTTCTCGCCCTCGTCAGCCATTTCGGCTGCGAGGTCATCGAACACCTCAGCGGAGAACCACTCAAGGTCATCGACCCCGTCCTCAGCCCAATGGTAGTTGTTGACACCAGCCCAATAGTTGATGCCCCCCTCCATTGCTGTGACGAAGATGTTGTGGTAGTGCTTCCAGATAGCTGGCGTGGTTGTTGTACTCATTGTGTTGCCTCCTTGGCATTGTGTCCTGTGGCGCAGCCCCCGTAGTAGTCGTCGCCCTCGTACTGCTCAGCGCCACAGTTGGCGCAATGGTCGCAGTCGGTGTAGTCGTGACCAAGATAGTCGGCCTGCTTCCATGCGGAAAGGTGCTGGTTGTACGCATCAAAGGCGTACTTCATCGCGGAAAGGTGCTGGTTGTACGCATCAAAGGCGTACTTCAGCCGCAGGTCAGCCGCAGCGTGCTTCTGCACCATCAAGTCACGCTTGATGATGAGTGCATCCTGCTCTGCTTGGAACTCAGCAGCTTCAGCTTGGCACTTGTCGTAGTCACGGGCGGAGTTTGCCACTTCTCGCAGCAGGGTTCTGCCGTAGCTGTCCATTGCGTCGTAGTCGATGGTCATTGTGTTGCTCCTTTTGGGTCGAATAAAGTATTACTTGATGGTATGGCGGTATATCGGGCGAGTATTACGAGTGCGGCATCCTCTGCCCACTCTCCTACTGGCTGGTCATTTGGGGGCGTGTAGCCAGCCTCATCTGCTGCGAAGATGAGTTGGTCTACAACATCGCACGCTTCCTCATCAATGAAGATGGGGTAGCAGTCGCCGTTGAGTTTGATATGCATTATTGTGACCTCCGGTCGTATTGCTTGGCGATTGCCCTGCACACCAAGAACACCCCGATGATGGTGATGAGTGGGGCGGCGTGTTGGTGTGCTGCTGTGAGCAGGTTCTGTACTGTGCCGATGAGGATGCTCATTCCCGCACCAACTCTGCGTAGTCGTAGCCCCAGTACTCAAGAGTTGCTTGGGTCATGTTGTAGCGGTCGTTGTCCTGTGTCTCTGAGATGAGTTGCAGCAGAGCATCTTGTTCATGCTCTTTGAGAGCGCTCAGACCATGTAGGAGCATGATGCCTCCCGTACCATATGAGCCGTCCTCAGCTACCCATAGCTGACTAGGGAACACTAGGGCGACTGTCTGCTTCTTCTTTCTGAATGGATTACGCACGGTATTGCTCCTTGTTGTTGTTGTTGGATAAAGTATTACTTGATTGGTTCTTGATCTTGGGTTCTGCCCATAGCGCCGCCATAACAATGACGTACACCACCATGCAGACGGTATATGTTGCGAGAGGGTTCATCGTGAGCCGCCCAGCGCCGAAAACTCCTGCAACGATGCCGACATTGCTGGCTGTGCCACGTTGTCATGGAAGAAGCGCAGTTCATCACGCTTCTCCTTGAGGATTCGGCAAGCGCCAAGCAGTTCGTCTGCTATCTCCCACTCGCCCTCTCTGTTGAGATTGATGATGAGGCTACGCATTGATATGAAGCTGGACTGTGCGGCCGCCAGCTCATCGCTTGCCTCACGCCACACCTTGTATACGCTGTCACACTCATTGTGTGCGGTCTGCTGCTCATTGGTCATTGTGATGCCTCCTTGTCAGGCGTTGGGTATGTTGTGATACAGGGGGCGCAGAAGAACAGTTCTTCATCGTCCCAGAACCCCATCGGGGTCATCTCACGGGCATCGTGCTTAGTACGGCACACGATGCACACTTCGTGAGGAAACTGCTCCTCATAGTGCTCCTTGCAGAGGTACGTCCCACGGGGGTAGTCCTCCGTCCAATCTGCGTAAGTGATATCCCAATGAGGGAGCCACTCTTCGCACGACGAGCAGTACCCCTGCTCATACCTTCTATATGGCGCTGGTGTACTCATTCTGATGCCCTTTTCATTGCTAGTGAGCATCGGAGCTGTTCGGTATGCACCGAACCGATTGTCTCCTTGATACTCTGCATGGCGACGTAATCCGCAGCGATCAGCGCAGGGTTCACCATGAAGGGATTGCCTTCATGCTCCTCCAGCCCCAACCACGATAGTGGAATGGTTACGGTTGGCTCGTCGTACGCAAACGCCCCGTTGTTGGTGAGCCGACGAAGCCAGCCGGACTGTTCGATGTAGCGGTTCCACTTCATTGCACTTCCTCCTTTGTTGATGAATAAAGTATTACTTGATCGTTGTAAGGGTCGAGATCGTCACGGTACTCGACCCACTCAATCCAGTCAAGGTCGGGGTCTCTCATATCTTCCCGTTCTGATAGAGCCACGATGATACCTCTGACCAGTACCACAACTTGACCAACGTCCCCCCGATGCGCCCTCTGCACGTCAACGCTCTAGGAAAGTCAGCATGACGCTTACCCCAGTTCGACACGCAGTTCACATTTACGCCTGCCAATGATGCGATGTCAAGTATCCCGCACAGCACGTCGGTGTCAACGTCTGCCATGCTACTAGCCCGACCCTCATCGACGTTGCGTGCCAGTAACCACTCAGTCACCTCAGGCCAATACCACACCTTGAGGCGTTCGCCGTTGCTGTAGACCGGCGTGGGGAAGTCGCTGTAGCGCCTCTGCCAGTTGCTCACGGCCGCAGAGGTCACGCCAGCGTCTGCGGCGATATCCGGCACGCTACAGAGCAGGTCGGTGTCGATTGTGCGTATCATTGCGATACCCACTCACTACGACGGGCGGCGGCTGCTGCTTCATCGGCAGCGAACATGGCATCCAGCGCCGCTTCGGCAAACTCTGCCTCTGCCTTCTCACCCTGACGAGCGGCACGTCGTGCAGCAATGACAAGGGGGCGCTGTACTTCGTTGGCACGCAACCGCCTTGCGTCCGTGGCCTGCTGCTCTGCAACGAGGTCGTCCCACAAGGACAAGTCCATGCGGTCGTAATGCCTGACGAACTCATCGCTGCCCACCTTGCAGACAATCCACTCACGGCGGTCGTAACGGCCGACGCTCGGGTTGGAATACCAGTTGTACTGACTGTCCTTCCATGTAGTCACCAACCGTGTGCTGATGTAGAAGCCCACCGGCAAGAAGCTGTTGAGCCTGTCACGGGTCGTGTTCGTCTGCCAGTTCTCACCTTGCACGGTGATATGGCCGTCTGCCCACCAAGTGATGATGCGAGTGCGGTGCAATCGCAGATGGATGCACTCGCTGATGATGTCCTCCTCAAGGTAGGTGTTGTTTCCAACCTTGCGGCTGGCTTGATTCGGTCGCCCCTTTTTGAGGGCGCTTACCGCTTCGACATAGCTATTGATTCTCATTGTGATGCCTCCTCAGGCATTGTTGTTGTTGTTGGATAAAGTGTTACTTTATTGGGGTACATTGCGATGACCTCATACGCCTCGATACCTGCGAAGTCTCCGCAGATTTCACATGATGCCCACACGAATCCGTGCTCGTCTCCGCCAGTAACGAGCACCGGCTCGTCACTATCGGCATTCCACTTGGCGAATCCCGCATCAATGCGAGCCTTACGCTCAGGGGTGAGGTCGTCAATGGCATCGGTGCCGTACTCGGTTGCGTAGTAGCAATCCGAGCACGCCTCCAGTTTGTGCGTTGTGTATTCCATGTTGCCTCCTCAGGCGTTGTATGTTGTTGAGAACGACATGCCAATAAAGTGTTACTTTATTGGCATGTCGCCCCCAACCCATATGATCTGTATGGGTATGGGTGCCACCTATCGGGCGTGACCTTGCCCCCGTCCTGTCTACAGGACAGAGGGGCATGGCTCAGCTTCTCCAAGGTGGCTGGCGTGGATTCACACCATCAGTAGAGTGCCTCGTAGCCCAGCGCACGCAGAGCGTCGTTGTACTCCAGCCGTGCGGCCTTGATGGTGGCGGCGTACTTGGCGCTGCACGCTGCGGTGTCAGCGATGTACTTGGCCTCCTTGGCATTCTGACAGAGGTAGCAGCCAAACTCCGCCGCCGACTCCGACCAGTAGCCGGATGGGTCGTTGCCGTGCAGCCCCTCGTTGTGGGCGTGGGCAAGGCGGTCGGAGTGATTGCGGAGTTCACGGGCGGCGAGGCACTCTCGTACTGCTCGACGAGCGGCCTCCACGACCGCCGGTGTGTCGTTGCAGCGTGGCGATTGGGTGGTGGTGTTCATGATATGCCTCCTTATGGCATTATTAGAGCGTTGATGCTCAGTAGAGCCACTAGCGTTGCCGCTAGTAGCTCTACTGAGCATGTCAATAAAGTGTTACTTTATTGACATGCTCAGGTACCGCAAACTCCGCCTACCGTCCTTGCCGACGGCATTCGTGGGCGGAGTGAGTGGTGTTTACCACCCTGTACCCCCTGCCCCCACGACCGTGGGGGTACTCCACCTCGCCAGAGGTGGTCTGGCAGTCCCCGATGGGGAAGCCATTGAGCCAGATGCCTCTGGCTACGTCTGCCGCTTCTGCCAGACGAGCGGCCTCGTCCTCTTGCCATGTTGATCGGTAACCCATGACGTATGCCTCCTAAGCATATTAGAGCGGAATGCTCAGTAGAGCCACCAATAAAGTGTTACTTTATTGGTGGCTCTACTGAGCATGTCAATAAAGTAATACTTTATTGACATGCTCAGCGGCGGAAACTCCGCCCACGCTTGGACTACTCCGAAGCGAGGAGAATGTCGAACTGCTTGACGTTCTGGCACTCAGGGCAACCGGACTCAAACCAGTAGCTATCCGAACCCAAGCCGTGAGCACCTCTGTTGTGCTCAAGCTTGAGCCGCTGCATGAGACGTTGCTCATCCGTGTGCGGCATGTCGTCGGCGTACTCTGCCAACATCAATGCCCAGCGCCCCATGCGCTCAGCCAGATCCTTGACGAGATCGGGGTCTGCCACTTCGCCCCGATACGTGGTCTGGCACGCTCGCATGGCCTCCTGCGTGAGGCACTCAATGATGCCGATGACATCAATGGCGGCGTCCTGTGTTGTAGCGAATATATGCACTATGCCTCCTTATGGCATATTAGAGCGTTGTTGCTCAGTAGAGCCACTAGCGTTGCCGCTAGTAGCTCTACTGAGCATGTCAATAAAGTGTTACTTTATTGACATGCTCGGCCGAACTCCTGCCACGGTCAGACCGTGGCGAGTACCGATGCCGTGGCGAATGCCTCGGCGGTATCCGTTGCCGTTGCCGTGCTAGGTGCGGCGGCGGCGGCGGCGATGCTAAGCATCGTGGCCTCAGTAGCTAGAGCAGCAGCAGCAGCTACCTGCTCGGTAGTGATGCCCTCCGGCATGGACTTGAGC
>Ga0194049_1000006_pt1 | contig 98293 bp, 96 predicted proteins | sample JunL2225m_MetaG_FD_148665 | JGI IMG/M metagenome (GOLD analysis project Ga0194049, IMG submission 148665) | Anoxic zone freshwater microbial communities from boreal shield lake in IISD Experimental Lakes Area, Ontario, Canada - Jun2016-L224-25m | ecosystem: Environmental > Aquatic > Freshwater >... | reverse complement strand
GGGAACCCCCGCCGCCATACGAGGCTTCCAGAGCACTCACATCCAAGCCGTCGACGATAGCCACGACAAAACGCGCCAAGTGATCTTGTTCCAGCCATTCCTGCACAGGAATCACAAACGGCTGGTCGCGCTCAATGGGAATGAACTGGTTGCTCATGAAGGTAACCTCTGGATGGGTGGTGTCACTTTATCCTGTTTACGCTGGGGAAGCCAGACAGACTCCTAGGCAGATGGGTGTAGGCTTTGCCGTTTGCGTCCACTTGCAGGGTGTTCCCCGGTTTGGCTTGGGCAATTCCGTCCGCACCGGGAAACAAACCGTAAAGGTTGTCGAAGCTATGATTTTCCAGATAAATGACAATGATATGCCCGATCTTGTCCAAGCCTTTTGGGGGGGCTGCACCGGGCTTGGCATTGGCAGCGCCGACGCTGAACAAGGCGGTGAAGGCCAACGTGCAAGCAAGCTTGTAGTTCATATTCTCAAACATCCAAATTCAACTCGCTGACCTTGCGGGTCAGGGTATTGCGCCCGTAGCCGAGCAATTTCGCCGCCTCCTGCCTGCGCCCACGGGTGAATTGCAGGGCAGTCATGATTAAAATGCTTTCCGCCTGGTCGATGGCTTCTTTGGCGATGTTACGGTCGCCTTTCTTCAACTGGGTATCCACCCACTGTTTGAAAACATCTTCCCAAACGGAGCCGACGGGGACGACTTCGGGCTTGGCCTGCAACAGTTCAGGCGGCAAGTCGTCGACATGGACCTCCCTGCCTGCGGCCATCACCGTGATCCAGCGGCAGGTGTTTTCCATCTGGCGGACATTGCCCGGCCAGTCGAGCATGCAAAGCACCTCTTCCACTTCGGGAAGCAGGCTTTTTGCTTCCACGTTGAGTTCGGTGCTGGCTTCTTGGAGAAAATGCCTTAGTAATAGAGGAATATCCTGGCGGCGCTCGCGCAGCGGAGGAATATGGACGCGGATAACGTTAAGGCGATGGAACAAGTCCTCTCGGAAACGGCCTTCATGCACCAAATTTTCCAGGTTCTGGTGGGTGGCGGCGATGATGCGCACATCCACCTTGACCGTCGCGTGGCCACCGACCGGAAAGAACTCGCCATCGGCAAGCACGCGCAGCAAACGGGTTTGCAATTCCTGTGGCATGTCCCCAATTTCGTCCAGAAACAGCGTACCCCCGTCCGCCTGTTCAAACCGCCCCGCCCTCCTTGCCTGTGCGCCAGTGAAGGCGCCACGCTCGTGGCCGAACAGTTCCGACTCCAACAAGTCTCGCGGAATCGCCGCCATGTTCAGGGCGATGAACGGCTTGTCAGCGCGAGGGCTGTGCCGGTGCAATGCGCGCGCCACCAGTTCCTTGCCCGTGCCCGACTCCCCGTTGATGAGCACGGTGATATTGGAGCGGGCAAGCCGGGCAATGGCCCGAAACACTTCCTGCATGGCAGGGGCTTCGCCGATGATCTCCGGGGTTTTTTCCGGGGCCGCCGGGGTGGACTTGGCCTGTCCCTTACGGTTCCTCTGGCCGTGGTTGCACGCCCTTCGCACCAAGTCCACCGCATCGTCCACGTCGAAAGGCTTGGGCAGGTATTCAAACGCCCCGCCGTGGAAGGCCGACACCGCGCTTTCCAAATCGGAGTGGGCGGTCATGATGATGATGGGCAAGTCTGGCTGTTTTAGCTGTAGCCGGTCCAGCAATTCCAACCCGTCAATGCCCGGCATGCGGATATCGGTCAGTATTGCGTCCGGCCGGGCTTCCTCCAGCGCTTCCAATAGCAAGTTGGCGTTGGGAAAGCAGCGGGTCTGGATGGACGCTTTCTGCAGGGCCTTTTCCAAAACCCAACGGATGGAGCGGTCGTCATCGACCACCCAGACTTGAGCCACGTCATTCATGCTTCTTCTCCAAGGGCAGAAAAATTGAAAAAACCGTTTCGCCGGGCTTGCTTTCGCATTCGACCAGCCCGCCGTGTTGGCTAATCAAGGAGTGGGCGATGGACAGGCCCAGACCGGTGCCTTCGGCCCGTCCCGTCACCATGGGGTAAAAAATCTGGTTTAACAACTCCGGCTTGATGCCGGGGCCGTCGTCGATGATATCGATCTTGGCAACCAAAGGATGGCGGTTGAGGTTGATGGTGAACTGCCGATGGATGCGGGTGCGGATGGTTATTTTCCCCCGATCCCCCAACGCCTGCGCGGCATTGCGGACGATATTGAGGATTGCCTGGATCAATTGGTCGCCGTCGGCATGGATGGCTGGCATGCTGGGGTCGTAATCCCGGATGAGTTGCACACCTGACGGAGCCTCCACCTGCACCAATTGGCGCACCCGTTCCAGCACCCGATGGATGTTAAGCAGACTCTTGTTGGGTGGCTTGTTGGGTGCCAGCATACGATCAACCAGGGACTGTAGCCGGTCGGATTCTTCAATGATGATGTGGGTATATTCGCGCAACTCCGCATCGGGCAGCTCCCGGTCAAGCAGTTGCGCCGCACCGCGCAACCCGCCCAGGGGATTTTTAATTTCGTGGGCCAGCCCGCGCAGCAACATCTTGGCCGCGTTTTGCTGGGCCATCAGTTGCTCCTCCATGGAAATGCGCAAATGCCGGTCAACCTGCTGGACTTCGACCAATAACAGGGGGGCTTGCCCGTCCTTAACCGGCGTCATGGTCACGTTGACGGTCATGGGATGCAGCGGCAGCGCCAACACCACGTTGCGCTTGGTCAGTGTGCTGTCGGAAGCAAGCACCCTGTGCATGTCTTCTTCCATGCCCTGGTCGCTGAAGAAGAACACTTGCTGGGCACAGTTTCCCAACACATGCCGGGCGCTCCACGCAAACATCATCTCCCCTGGCATGTTGATATACACCAAGGTAAGCTTATCGTCGAATAAAAGGACCGCATCGGACAAGTTGTCCAAGATACGGCGGTAAAAAGTGGCGGGGGCTAAATCATTCATAATCGGCAAGCAGCAAGATGTGGGCCATAAACAAGGCTAGGCGGAAGTGATTTCTCAGTAATCCGTTATTTTAAAAACAATAGGTTACAATATGATGCGCTGCCGTGGTTTTTTCTCTTTTACCCAATCCTGTCATTGTCGCACTATTTTAGGGCATTTACGAATTGGAACTCACCGTTAATGAGTGCCCGCCTAGCCTTGCATAGCTGCCTGTCCTTAGGTTTAGGCACAAAGTTTAGCACTATTTCGGTGCGATTTGTTGTGCGTTGACCGGAGGCGACTGCCACAGGGTTGATGTTTATCCGTTATCATTGCCAAGGCTTCATCTTTCGTAGATGAGCATTATTATTGCCAGGAGTTTATGCCAAATGAACAAAACCGCGCTTCGCCTATTTTTGAAGACTCTCGCCCGCTGGCTGTTTCGCGTTCGCATCGAAGGGGACTTGGGTCAATTGAACAATCAGCGGATGTTGATCGTCGCCAATCACGAATCCTTTCTGGACGGGGTGTTGTTGGGCTTGTTCCTGCCCGTCAATCCAGTCTTCGTGGTGCATACCGCCATCGCTCAAAAGCGTTTCTTCAAGTGGGTGCTTTCGTTCGTGGACTATCTGACGGTGGACCCGGCCAGCCCCATGGCGATGAAAAAGATTGTCCGCCTAGTGGAGGCGGGCCGCCCCGTGGTGATTTTCCCCGAGGGGCGAATCACCATCACCGGTTCGCTGATGAAGGTTTACGATGGCCCCGCCTTTGTCGCCGCCAAGACCGGGGCAAGCGTGGTGCCGGTGCGCCTGGATGGCCCGGCCCGATCCTATTTTAGCCGGTTGTCGGGCCGCTACCCGAAGCGTCTTTTCCCCCGGGTCACGCTTTCCGTGCAGCCGGCCACCACCGTGACCATGCCCGTGGGAGGCAAGGCCCGTGATCGCCGTCGGCAGGCCGGCGAGCATTTGCGCCGCATCATGCAAGAGATGATGTTCCGCTCGCGCCCGGCGCAGACTTTATTTTCTGCCTTCGTCGACGCCGGTTCTGTCTATGGTTGGGGCAGGGCAATGATGGAAGACATCCAAGGCGGCGAGAAATCCTATCGTGATTTATTGAAAATGTCCCTTGCCTTGGGCCGGTTGTCGGCCTGGCATACTGCCCCGGGCGAGAATGTGGGCGTGTTGCTGCCCAATCTCGCCACCACTTTCGGATTATTGTTCGGCTTGTCCGCGCAAGGCCGCATCCCCGCCTTGCTGAATTATTCCGCCGGGGCCGACGCGCTCTCCGCCGCGTGTGTCGCTGCTTGCGTGAAGACGGTGTTCACCTCGCGGGCATTCTTGGAAAAAGCCAAGCTAGGTTGGATACCGCAGGCACTGCCCGATGTCCGGATCATATTTCTGGAAGATTTGAAGACCGGATTGCGTTGGCAGGATAAGGCATGGATAACCCTGGGGCTGCTATTCCCGCGTCTGGCAACGGGGACGGCGCAGCCTGACGATCCTGCCGTGGTGTTGTTCACTTCAGGCTCGGAGGGCCGTCCCAAGGGAGTGGTGCTGTCCCATCGGGCCATCCTGTCCAACATCGCGCAAATTTTGGCGGTGGTCGATTTCAGCGTGGAAGACAAAATGCTCAACGCGCTGCCGGTGTTCCATTCCTTTGGCCTGACGGTGGGCGGCCTGTTGCCCATCCTAGGCGGGGCCAATTTGTTCCTATATCCTTCACCCTTGCATTACCGGGTCATTCCCGAGATCGTCTATGACCGCAATTGCACCGTGCTACTGGGCACTAGCACCTTTTTGGGGAATTATGCCAAACAGGCCCACCCTTATGATTTTTATAGATTGCGCCATGTCGTTTCCGGTGCGGAGAAGCTGACGGAAACTGTGCGCGGGCTTTGGTTCGAGAAATTCGGCATCCGCATCCTCGACGGATACGGCGCGACTGAAACCGCCCCGGTGCTGTCGGTCAACACGCCAATGGCCTACAAGACCGGCACGGTGGGGCAATTGCTGCCGGCGGTGGAGGGGCGCTTGGTGCCGGTTCCTGGCATTGAGTCCGGCGGCGAACTGCATGTGCGCGGACCCAACCTGATGCTGGGCTACTACCGCTTCGAAAAACCCGGCGTCATCGAACCGCCCGTGTCGGAACTGGGCGAAGGTTGGTACGCCACTGGCGATATAGTGGACATCAATGCCGAAGGCTTCGTCACCATTGTGGGTCGCATCAAGCGTTTTGCCAAGGTCGCGGGGGAAATGATCTCGCTGGAGGCGGTGGAGCGCTTAGGTCTGGCCGCCTCGCCTGAAAGCCAACACGGCGCACTGGCCGTCCCCGATGCGCAGAAAGGTGAAGCCATCATTCTCTGCACCACCGACCCCGAATTGACGCCCGACCGCTTGATCCAAACCGCGCGAACTCAAGGCTTTCCAGAATTGGCTGTCCCGCGCCGGATTGTATACTTAAGCGAATTGCCGTTGTTGGGTTCGGGGAAGGTGAATTACCCCAAGTTAAGGGAGATGGCGTGTGCATAAACTGGGGGAATCCGTTCGGAAAGCGTCACAGTCTTCCCGTGCCTACCCTCCAGGATGCGCCACGTAACAAAAACAAACCTAGAAGCACCAGCACCAAACTGTTGGGTTCTGGGATTTCAGCCAGTAGGCTTCGGGCAATAATCGCATCGGCGGCGGTGGTCGGATGAATGCCATCCCAGAAGAAATATCCGCTTGCCGTGGTGGCATTGCCTACGCAGGCAGGATCAACCGCGCAGGGATCGGAGGCATTGGTCAAGCCGAAATTGGCGGGGTTGGCCACGATCTGATTAACCAGCCCAAATATGTCGAAACGGGTCAGAACCAAGCCGGGATTCAACGAAACGCTGTCCAGCGCGGTATTCAATTGGCCATTCATCGTGGTCGTTAAATTTAGCGCCAGCGTAACGGCGGCAGGATCATTCAGGCTTTTAATCGCAGGGCTTACGCTCAAATCAGCGTTGTTCCAAACGACGAAATCCCGGCCTCCAGCGTTGTACAAGCTGGTCAACATGCCAACCATATTGGTGATGTAAGCATTGATGATGGCTGAGGCACTGCCACCCCCTGCAACTGCGGCAAAGGCATCGCGGACATCGTTGCCACCCCCCTCAATGATATACAGCGCGTCGCCGGGGGCCGAAGGATGGCTTGCAAGAAATGTCGCCACCTGTGTAGGCAGCGGCAGGGGATATGAGCTATCGGTCGAACCGATACGGGCACCCCCAAAAGCATAATTATTGCCGCCCGCCAATGACGGTGTTGCGCTGAACCCGGCCATTTGGGCGAATTGTTGAGACCAGACCGGGCCGTTGGAATAATTGTTCGAGGGCGTGTAGGGGTAGGTTGGCACATATTGCGCGTTGACCCCGTTCTGCCCGACCACAATCGGCACGGTGGTTCTTGGGCCACCGACGGTGTCGAATAAAATGGCATTGTTGCCGGAGTCGGCAAGGCTGTCGCCAAACACATAAAGACCGCTGTAGGGCAGTCCCCATGCCGAACCCGTCAGCGCAATGGCTAGCGAGGCTATGGAGAAAACAGAACGAATGTTAAAAATTCTAAAAATGTCCGACAAGTTGCCCATGGTATTTATCCTCACTGAATCATTGATTAAAAAAAGGCCGGGGGCTGAACTTAGGGATTGCCATACACCGGAATCACAATGTTAACCCACCCGCCAAGTTTTGTCTGTTTCCCAGTCTCCAGTCTGGCAGAACTCCAGCTTCCAAGCCCACGTTCCCAATCTGGAGCTTGGGAACGGGCATGATTTTCAGTAACCCTGGAACAGAAAATCCAGCGCATCGGTGATGACGGTTTGCCTATCCACTAGGGAAGCCAGCGGGTTTTTCAGTAGGCGCAAGGGAACGGCGGCTAGTTTTGGGGTTTCCATCAGGCACGCAACCCCTTCAATCTCAAATACGGGTGTCAAACGGTTGGGGAGCCGCTCGACGGGGAAGCTGTCCCGCCGACGCAATGGCACGACGACCCGCGTTTCCAGTCCGTGCAGCAAGTCGCTTTGCACATCAAGCAGATAAGGCACGGAACTCAGGTGTGATCCGCTGTTGCGGTAGATGTCGAACCGCGCCATCTTAAAAACTGCGCCATTCGTCCAGCGGCAAGCCTTCGGTTTCCACGCTGCGGTTGTACGCGGCGATGAATTCGGCATTTTCCTCCAACCAGCGACGTTCCCGCTCTTGGCGCACCAGTTCCCGCAGATACTGGTCACAAGCTTGGGACAGGTTGATGCCCAAGGCTTTGGCTTCGCTCAACACGTCGGCGGAAAGGGTGATGTTGGTGGCTTTCTTGGGGGATGCAGGCATTGAACTCATGGCGAAACACCTTTAATGGCGGCTAATTATGCGCATAATAATCCAATATCAATTTTTATGCAACGCCACGTCAACCCGCCATCAACACCACTTGCCCACAGGCCGCCGATTGCAAGATGGCTTCTATCGTCCGGCAATTGGCTTTGGCATCTGCAAAATTCAGCAAGGGGGTTTTGCCATTCAGCACGCAATCGCTGAAATGTTCGATTTCCAACACGAAATGGTCGGCCAAGGGCAATTTCTCCTCGCCGCCCTTGCCATCTTCCGTCCACCAGGAAATCACCGGCACATCTTCGGGCAAGCGCCACGCGGCATGGCATTTCACCCCGCCCTTGGTGCCGGTGACTTCATAAATGGACTGCCGCGCCCATTCGAAGCTGCAATCAAAATGCGCGCGTTTGCCTTCGCCAAAATCAATCACGCCGCTGGTGGTGATGTCCGCGCCGCTTTCGACATATTTGGCGATGGCCGTCACTGCGACGGGCGGCACGTCAAAACACCAGAGGGCGGAATGGATCGCATAAGGCCCGATGTCCCACATCGCCCCGCCACCCTTGGACACATCTTCGGCCAGCCGATAGAGGCGGGCCGGGCGCATCATGAACGAATAGCTGGACCGCACCGAGCGGACTTCGCCGATGATGCCGGAGGCAATCAACTCTTGCACCCTGGCATGTTGCGGGTGAAAGCGGTACATGAAACCTTCCATCACGGTCACGCCATGCTCCTTGGCCGCGTATTCGATGGCTTCGATGTCAAGCACCGTCAGCGCCATCGGCTTTTCAACCAACAGATGTTTGCCCGCCCGGATGGCACGCAAGGCCCATTCCTCATGTTCGTGGTTGGCCATGGGCAGATAGACCGCTTGGACATCGGCATCGGCCAGCAGTGCGTTTAAATCGTCATAAGCCCGCACACCGTGTTGATCCGGGGCGTATTTCGCCAAGGTTTCGGCGGCCGCACCGGGCCTACGGCTGGCGATGGCAACCAGTTCGGCATTGGACGCTTGGATGATGGAGGGTATCATGCGTTCGTTGATGCGGGCCGCGCCGAGTATGCCAAGGCGCAGCTTTGGGGTCGTGGTCATGGTTGGTTTCCTTGGTGCTTGAGTGTTGGTTTTAATGCGTAACACCGGTCAATAATTGACGGAAACCATGGCGGGGTCTGAGAAATCCCCCTGCCACAGCTTTTCCAATTGATAAAACTCTCGCGTTTGCGGTTTCATGACATGGATGATGGCATCGCCAAGATCAACCAAGACCCATTCCCCGGTGTTTTCGCCTTCCACACCGATGGGCGTGAGATGGTTCTCCTTCATTCTTTCCACCACACGGCCGGCGAGGGACACCACATGCCGGTCGGACGTGCCGCTGGCGATGACCATGTAATCGGTGATGTTGGTTTTATCCCTGACATCTATCACCTTGATGTCGTTGCCTTTGCCGTCGTCCAGTGCGGACAGCGCGAGAGTCAGTATTTGCTTGCTTTGCATTGCCTAGGTTTCGATTGCCGGTGTGATGTAAGGGGGTTGATGTCGATCAAATAGCCGAATTATGCGGACTTGCAACGATCAAAATGCCAGAACCTGTCCGATAAATCAACCCGGCAAACGCAATTGGGTGCGCTGAGGGAGTGCAGGGCTTTCGTGGACGATACTTTTGGTGGATTCATTATTGGAAATCACCTAAGCGGTATTTTGGGGAAAAAACGGGGAAAATGTTGGGGAATGTGCCATGGAATCATAGCCTTTGCTGTCAGAAAATATTTCGCGCATCCAACAGGCTTGCAATTGAATCGGTGAAAATGTTAGCATCAGGCGAATTCAGATGGGCGGTTTTTGATAAAATTAAACGAGTCCTTCTTTCTAACTTACTTTCACGGGAGTAGCGCACATGAACGATGGGAAATTAACCGAACAAACGGAAGCCCTGCCGCTTGCAGAGACTACCAGTGGGCCAACGGCAAACCCCAGTGGTGCTGAAGATATGGACCGGAGGCGTCGTCGGTTGATTCGCGGGGCGGTTGGCATTGCGCCAGTGGTGTTGACTTTGCGGAGTGGGGGATTGGCGGCTAGTTCCATATGCACACCCGCTGCAAACGTTGGTGTTGTGCTTGAAAACGGTCCAACGGGTGCGACAGGGCCTGGCTGGATTCCTTCTGGAGTCGCACCCACTCCAAGCGCGGGTAGCGTTTGTGTAGAAGCTACATCGTGTCCCGGTGCAACGGGTTATATTCAGGGTCCAATCACCAAATCTGGAAATGTTGTAGGCCCTACAGGCCCTACAAACCCCGGTACAAGGTATTATTGCAATGGTTTTGAAAATACGACAGTGGCTATCCTCAGTGCCCAAGGTGCAACTTCTCTTGTAATAGCAGGGGGGTGATCATAAATCCACCCAAAAACAGAGGAGAAATTTTTGGTTGAGGCTTGCCTTGAGGCAACGGGCAAATTTCATGTCACGAAGGCCGCACGGGAATTAGTCTGGCAGGATTGGGATGATGTTTACATAATCTTCCAAACATCCTCAACGGAAACCCATGTATTCAATGAAACCACGGCTACAGTCCTTGGATTGCTCCAAGCCAACCCCACAAACCTAGATGAATTGCGCGTTCACACAGCAGAGTTTCTCGGTGTAGCTATAAATGAACTCGTCCAAGATGATTTGATGTTTGTCACTCGCCGCCTAGAGGAACTGGGTCTTGTAGAATGGTTGAAATAGCCCTGCCCAAACCATGAGACTGGGAAGCCTGAGCCGTCAGGTATTTGAAAAATCACTGGCCGGGGAAGGTTTGGCAATCGAATTGGGACCGTTCATTGTCAACATCAAAACAAACATATCCTCATTGCTTCCGGTCGCCTATCCGCTTTACTGTGCCTACCCCCTGGCCTCACCAAGCGCCATGGTCGATTTCCATATTCGTCTGGCTCATCGCCAAGGGTTAAGGCATTGGGTTAAACCTCAATCGGTGTTTTTTCTGGATGGACGGACTCCTTTTGTACCAAGTTCGCTGGAACACGCCTTCCCCGCCCTAGAATGGGGCATCAACTGGTGCATAGCCACCCGCGCCCACCATCTCCTAATGCTACACTCGGCGGTTGTCGAGCGCAATGGCAATGCCATTTTGTTTCCCGCTTGGCCTGGCCATGGCAAATCCACCTTATGCACCGCACTGGTTTTTTCCGGCTGGCGGCTTCTATCCGATGAATTTGGCTTGGTGCGGCCCGAAGATGGACTATTGCTGCCGATACCCCGGCTGATTCCGCTGAAAAACGAATCCATAGACGTGATCAGAAACTTTAGGCCGGAGGCGGTCATTGGCCCTTCTTTCCTAAAAACCCGCAAAGGCACGGTGGCCCATGTCATACCGCCCGAGGACAGTATTTTAAGATCGCAGGAAACCGCCAAGCCCCGGTGGTTGATTTTCCCGCGTTGGGTTGCGGGTGCGCCGCTTAGTTTGGAACCCATCCCTAAAAGCCAAGCTTTCTTGATGGTGGCCACCAATGCCTTTAATTATGAAGTGTTGGATCAAACTGCCTTCCGGCTCGTCACCGACATGGTGAAGGCTTGTGATTGTCACTCACTGGTGTATTCCGACCTCAGCGAGGCAGTCGCCGCCATCGACGCATTGACACGATCCACCGATGGGTAAAGTGTCCTTGCAAACCGCCAGGGCAAATCAAATATTGCTCGATGCCATCCTAACGCCGGAGAAACTCCCGTCCCTTCCACCGGCAGACTGGGATTTGCTCATTCGCGTAGCCCGCCGCGTCAGATTGCTTGGCCGCTTGGAAGCCGATTTGTCCAACTCAGGTCTGCTAGGCATGATTCCGGCCAAGGCAGCGGAACATTTGCGGGCGGCGCGTCATGTGATCGAACATCGCAGGACTTTAGTGACCTGGGAAGTCAATCGCTTGCTCTGGGCGCTTAAGGGAACCGATGCCCCCATCATCTTGCTCAAGGGTGCTGCCTACATGGTGGCCGGCCTGCCCCCTGCACCCGGCAGACTGTATGCCGATGTCGATTTACTGGTCCCGGAAGAACGGGTTGCCGGGATTGAGGAAAAATTAGTCTCCAAGGGATGGTTTAAGATGGAAATCGACCCCTATGATGACCGCTACTACCGGGTTTGGATGCATGAAATCCCGCCGCTACGACACCGGGAGCGTGGCACTGAAATCGATATCCACCATCGGATTCTGCCTAGGACAAGCCGCCTCAAGCCTGATCCGGCCTTATTGTTTGAAGCGGCATTGCCGCTTGCCGACCCGCGTTTGCGCATCTTGGCGCCTGCCGATTTGGTGCTGCATTGCGTGGTCCATTTGTTTTTGGAGGGCGACCCCACTGAAGGCTTGCGGTTTAGGGATTTGCTGGACCTTCACCTGCTGCTAGGTCATTATGGACAGGCACCGGGTTTCTGGGAAGGCGTGGTGCCCCGTGCATGCCGTCTTGGCTTGGCGCGTCCCCTGTATTACGGCCTGCGATTCACGCAACATTTTTTTGCCACCGGCATCCCGCAAACAGTCCAAGATGAAATCAACCGTCTACGCCCCGTCTGGCCGATCCGTGCATTGATGGATTTTCTAGTCCCGTTGGCTATATTGCCCGGTCACCCCGACCACCCCAATCGGTTGGCAAGCTTGGCACGTTGGCTACTGTACATCCGCGCCCACTGGCTGAAAATGCCGCCGGTGATGTTGGTGCGGCATTTGTCGTACAAAGCCTACCTAAGATTTCGCGGCATCAACAAAAAGGTCGACTTGGCCCAGCTTGACCTTAGGCAGCAATAAGCAAAGGGCTTGGCTAAGCACCTCCCCGAATGGTTTACACTAAGCACCTTTTGGCGCATCCTGTGAGAATCATTCTTTGGTCCAACCATCCTAAGTGAGAGAGAAAAAGTGGCTGAGCCAAGCAAGGGCAAATTAGTCCTGTGGAACGACGCGAAGGGCTTTGGTTTTGTCCGCCATGAGTCCGATGGGAAAGATTTGTTTCTCCACATTAGCGCGATCAGAAACTACCGTAAAGGCTTGAGCCGACGTCCAGCGGCGGGGGATATCGTCCATTACCAGCCGCTCAGCCATGAAGAAGTCAAAGGCCAAAGGCGGATTAGTGCCGCGATGGTCATTGGCATCAACGATGCCATCTTTGGCATTGATGCAGAATCGGGGTCGTGGTGGAGTGTGCTGGGTTTGAAATTATTGGCCGGGACACCGATTTTGTTATCGTTCTACCTTATCTGGCGGACGGGCAACCTCATTCCGCTGGTTTCCTATATCTTCATGAGTGCGCTGTCATCCCTATATTATGCGGTCGATAAGCGTAGGGCTTTGATGAATGCATGGAGGATACCGGAAATATACCTCCATTGCTTTGAACTGTTGGGCGGATGGCCGGGGGCTTTGCTGTCGCAGAAGGCATTTAGGCATAAGAAAAAAAAGGGAGATTACCAACGGGTATTTTGGGAGATCGTCACCCTGCACGGGCTGATATGGCTGGTGTATCTGTATTTCGATCTCACTAGGCATAAGTAGGGGGAAGCCTGGAAAAACTCCACACCTTGCTGCACGTATTGGTAAAATATCCACCTTTCCAACCAACCGAATTTATGGGTGTTTAACTGATGGATGTCATTACGCGAATTGCGGAAGAATTGGGTGTACGCGAGCGGCAAGTCCAAGCCGCTGTGGATTTGCTGGACGAAGGCGCGACCGTGCCGTTCATCTCCCGTTACCGCAAGGAAGCCACGGAAGGATTGGACGATACCCAGTTGCGCACCTTGGAACTACGATTGGCCTATCTGCGCGAACTCAACGAACGCCGCGAGACCATCCTCGCCAGCATCCGCGAACAGGGCAAACTGACCCCGGAACTGGAGCAAGACATTCTTGCCGCCGACAGCAAGACGCTGCTGGAAGACCTTTACCTGCCTTACAAGCCGAAACGCCGCACCAAAGCGCAAATCGCCCGCGAAGCTGGCTTGGAACCTTTGGCGGACAATCTACTTGCCAACCCTGCCCTCGATCCACAAATCGAAGCCTTGACTTTCATCAATGCCGAAAAAGGCATCGCCGATGGGGCGGCGGCGCTGGAAGGGGCCAAACAGATTCTGATGGAACGCTTCGCCGAAAACGCCGCCGTGCTGGCCGAGCTGCGCGAGCGCATCTGGAACGAAGGCATTCTGGCTTCAACCGTGGTCGGGGGCAAGGAAAACGAAGGTGCGAAGTTCCGCGATTATTTCGACTTCGCCGAGCAGATTGCGAAAATCCCCTCCCATCGCGCCTTGGCCCTGCTGCGGGGCCGCAACGAAGATGTGCTGAATATCCACTTGCACATCGGCAAGGACGAGGAAGCCAGCCATTCGGTGTGCGAATCCATCATCGCCCGTGCGTTTGGCGTACAGGACAAAAGCCGACCGGCGGATCGATGGTTATTGGATGCGGTGCATTTTTCCTGGAAAGTGAAAACCCTCACCCGCATCGACTTGGACTTAAAACAGCGTTTGCGTGAAGCGTCCGAGGAAGAAGCCATTCGCGTCTTTGCCAAAAACTTGCAAGACCTATTGCTGGCCGCGCCTGCCGGGCCGAAGGCGACGATGGGCCTTGACCCCGGCATCCGCACTGGCGTAAAAGCCGCCATCGTCGATGCCACTGGCAAAGTCTTGGACACCGCCACCGTCTACCCGCACCAGCCGAAAAACCAGTGGGATCAGTCTATCGCCATCCTCGCCCATTTCATTAAATTGCACGGGGTGCAGTTGGTCAGCATCGGCAACGGCACGGCCTCGCGGGAAACTGACCAACTGGTGGGCGATTTGATGAAACGCCATCCTGACTTGGGCATCACCAAGATTACCGTGTCGGAAGCCGGGGCTTCGGTCTATTCGGCCTCGGAACTGGCGGCGAAGGAATTCCCGGAGTTGGATGTGACCTTGCGCGGGGCGGTGTCCATCGCCCGCCGCTTGCAAGACCCGTTGGCGGAATTGGTGAAAATCGACCCCAAGTCCATCGGCGTCGGTCAATATCAGCACGATGTCAACCAGTCGCAACTGGCCCGCAGTTTGGACGCAGTGGTGGAAGACTGCGTCAACGCCGTTGGCGTGGATGTGAACATGGCTTCCGTTGCGCTGCTGAAATACATCTCCGGCCTGTCACAGACCATCGCCAACAATATTGTCGAATTCCGCAACCAAAACGGCCCGTTCAAAAACCGCGAGCAATTGAAAAAAGTCTCCCGGCTCGGTGAAAAAACCTTTGAACAGGCGGCGGGCTTTTTGCGCATCATGGACGGCGACAACCCGCTGGATGCCTCCGCCGTCCACCCGGAGGCTTATCCGGTGGTGCGTCAAATTGCCAGCTCCAAGGCCAAGGACATCCGTGAGTTGATTGGCAACGTCAGTTTTTTACGGAGCGTGAATGCCGGGAACTTTGTCGATGAGCGTTTTGGCCTGCCCACCGTGACCGACATTTTGAAAGAATTGGAAAAGCCGGGCCGCGATCCGCGACCAGAATTCAAATCCGTCACGTTCATGGAAGGCGTGGAAAAAATCACCGACCTGAAACCCGGCATGATGCTGGAAGGCATCGTCACCAATGTCGCCAACTTCGGCGCATTCGTGGACATCGGCGTACATCAAGACGGGCTGGTGCATATCTCCCACCTTGCCGACAAATTCATCAAAGACCCCCGCGAAGTGGTGAAAACCGGCGACATGGTGAAGGTCAAGGTGTTGGAAGTGGATGTGCAACGCCAGCGAATCGCCCTCAGCATGAAGAAGGATGCGGAAATGCCGCGAGAAAATGCTTCCGCTGCCGCGCCTGTGCCAAACCGAAATGCCGGTGGCGGCAAGCGTGACAAGAAAGCAGCAGAACAGCCTAAGCCGCAAGGCGCGTTTGCCGATGCGTTTGCAAAGGCGATGAAGAAATAATAGCTTTGTCTGCTGGCTCCCAAAATCCAGTTAGGGAATCTTTCATTTGAATCCTACTCGTAAAGATCAAGGAGTTGTTAGCCGTGAGCGTCATTGAAACAAAGATACACCTGCTTGAATCCGTTGCCCCTGACCTTAATCTTGTTTCCAAAACGCTGGACAAGCTGATAGCCACCATCGCCGACGATTACCGGCGCAAGTTGGCCGATTATGAAAGAGTTCTGGCAGAATATGAAAAGCGGCATGGCATGACCACAGCCGAATTTCAGCATGGTTTCAATTCCGGCGAACTCGGTGATGCACCGGAATGGTTTGACTGGGATGGCTATGCGGCATTGGCGCAGGAGGCCCGTAATAAGTTGGCAGAAATCGAACATGGCATCTCATGAACCAAGTTGCTGAACGGTTGACGAATGTGCGGATTGCCTTAAACTTTGCTTCTCGAAAAGCAGCCAAAGCATTTCCATTGAGCAGGATTATTGCATAATTGGGGGTGCTGGCTAGTCCCCAAACTCCAGTTTTTCTAAGGCCAAATACAAAGTTAGACATTATGAAGCAAGGCTATCCAATATACAGCAAGGCCGCCCAAAAAGGCGAAGCGGGAATTGACCTTGTCTCGCGGATCGTCCACATGGAGCTTGGTTGGTTGTTCAAGAGAAACCACCAGGAACATGATTTTGGTATTGATGCTCAGGTGGATATTATTCTTGATGATGGGTCGGTTACGGGCCAAATCATTGCCATGCAGATAAAATATGGTAAATCTTTCTTTCAAGAAAAGAATCAATGGGGCTATGTTTACCGGGGTGAGCAGAAGCACTTCAACTATTTAGCTAACTACCCAACTCCAGTTCTCATCGTCATATGCCATCCATCATCACATGATTGTTACTGGGTAGAATTTGATCCAGCGGTGACATCAAGAGCCGGTGAAAATTGGAAAATAACCATTCCATTCAATAATATTCTATCGCAATCCAAAGAGAAGATTTTGGATCTGTTACCCCTTCCTGCTGATTACCTTTCTGAGATTGAAAGTTACTGGGCAATAAATGATTTAATTATTAGCCATCAGCATTTCCTCTTCATAATTGACAGGAAGGATGTCGGGGCGTTGCGTGTTGATGAGCCACGGCAGTTCTTTGATCGGATTCGGAGTACAAGAGAGCTTGCATCTCACTGCCAAGGAAAGGTGGAACTCAGCTTCCACGGGTACGACGATGACTCGCGTGAGTTGTATGAGATCGATGAAGTGCGACGTTATGTGCCCATACTCGTCTCCGCACTACCTGAATTGTTTTTCTTCGTTTACACCGGAGAATATTCTCATTCACTTAAAACCCTTGCCATGTGCCTCTCAGAGGTTAAGATACTGTCTAAAACATCCAAAAACTATGGACAGATTCATGTCAATTTCTCTACAGACAAAATTGCCGAGTTTCTGGAAAGTCATTTCCCAGGCATCAATGAAATGACCGAGTGGCTTTCAATGCCCCTAGAGGAGAACAAAAGAATTTCTTATGATGTCGCGAATGCTTTGGGGCTGGAGAGGCAACCAAATGATACCTAACAATGCGGTTGGGCGGGAGGGGCGGGGCAATGCTGTTGAATTAAGCCGTTCATGCTGAGCCGGTCGAAGCATGAACGGCTTAATTATCAACAGTATGATATTTTTACGTTCACCCTTCGACAAGCTCTCAAGAAACAGTTTTTTGTGGCAGGAAAATCATGAACTCACCGACCACCAAAAATTCGTCAAACAGCGAAAAGCATGGCTGTTTCTTGGCAACGCCATGCCACGCGCACGGGGCTTACTTCGCTCAGGGCGAACGGAAAAATCCTTAATTCAACAGCATTGGAGGGGCGGGGGGTTTATGCTGTTGAATGATCCGGGCGGGCAAACGGCATTATCGTTTGCCCATGTGGAACGTGGCACGAACTGGCTACGATAAAAAAATATAGAGGTTTGATCACACAGTGCAATATGGTTTATGCCAATTAAGCCCTAACAGAGATTGAATTATTTTTACCCGCATATAGTCATGGCAATTATATTATGAAACCGCAAAGAAGAACTCCAAACCCGAAGCGATGCCTCCATATGTTTGGTCTGTAAAAGATGGCATTGCACTGGAAGCGATGTTGGAAAATCCTGAATTAGGTACTTATCATGGCTATCCCATGCCAGTAGATGACCCACTCGCAGACGAAATTCTAAAACGCTGGAGAAATTAGCTATGACCCATTTTTCCATTGATTGCGGCGACTGGGAATCCGCTTTACATGAAACAGCAGAAATCCGTGAAACCTCGACGATGCTAAAAATGCATTTGGGTAATGCCGTAATAACAAGGAACGAGGATATGTGGTCGAAAACAGTGCGAGACAAAGTACGTCTATCTGCTTATCCCTTGGCATTATGGTTTGCATCCTCTTGGTGGCGATTACGTTGGGAATCGCTCCCAAAATGTACACCAAGTCATTCTTGGCGAATGTCACATGAATTGGCGGCGGCTGGACATGGCTATTTATGGCCAAAAATGTTATTTGCATCTGATGGGGAAAGCATCCAAATTTGGGCTGTTCAATCATCTCCTAATCCCAATATTGCTGTCCGCTATCTTTGTGACGCAAGTGATGTAATTTCTGGATTGCAGTTTGAACATAGCATAGACCGCTTCATGGATAGTGTGGTTGCTAGACTAGATTCGGTCGGGCTTGGAAAGACAACCCTATTTGAACTATGGACAGAAATCTGTGCCGAACGTGAAGATACTGATATTTCGGCCTACCGACGTTTGGAAGCCATGCTTGGATTTGACCCTGATGAATGTCCTGAGGAATTGCATTCACAGTTTTCCGATCTGATTCCAAAGGCAGGAGTTGATGCTGTGGCTGAAATTGCGCCGGTATGTGCTTCTCCTAATCCCCAAGCGGTACTAAAGGAAATTACTGAATTTGCCGCTTCGCGAGGTTATGAAGGACAGGTTGATATTTCTATCGATATCGATGCCAATGACTCCGAAGCACCTTGGCAACGTGGCAGAAAATTGGCTCAGAAAATACGATCACTAGCAAAGTTGAACGGGGATGCCGTAGATGACACAATTCTTTGCGACCTACTTAACCTGACTAAAGATGCGATAACTGACTATCCTTCTTCGACTGCTCCGCTCGGTATAGCCGTCCGTGAGAGCTGTACCCGCTCGAAATTTCTCCTTAGCAAACGCCACAGGACAGGAAGACGCTTTGAGTTGGCCCGTCTGCTATGCGAGCATCTGGTGGATAAACAAAATAATGTTTGGTTACCTGCAACTCAGGCAAAAACAGCGAGACAAAAAGTTCAACGAGCATTCGCAGCAGAGTTTCTATGCCCAATTGAAAACTTGAAGGAAAGATTAAATGGTAATTTCTCAGAGGATGCGATAGAGGATGTAGCAGAACAGTTTGGAGTAAGTCCAAAAGCTGTAGAAACACAATTGGTAAATCATGGCATCCTCTCAAATGATCGTTTAGCTTTTCCATATTTTGTTTCTACATTTAATCATTGGAATGTTTGCTTTTGTAACTAACCAAAATTATGGTCTAAATAGTAACCTAATGAGAAGACTAAGTACCTTTTGACCGATGGAAAACCTACAAGGATTCGTTTGAAGCCGGGTAGGGTGGGCAAACGGCTTTATCGTTTGCCCACGCGGAACGTGGTACGAATGGTGGGCAAGCAAAAAGACGCTTGCCCACCCTACGGTTAGGACCACGCCCCGCCACATTTTCACGCAAAATATGGGGAATACGAAATTACCGTTAATATTCTCACAGGCGTAGTGGAAGGGAAATTCCCGACGAGGGCATTGCGCCATGTTCTTGATGGGTATGAATTACACCAAGAGGAACTTATAGAGGACTGGGAGTTGTGTCGTAAGTCTGAAATGCCCAAACCGATTGAACCTTTGGAATGAATAATGTTTCTACACGTTGTTGAAGCCCATTATGTTCGAGATTTTTTGGTGGAAGTGACTTTTAATGATGGCAGTAAAGGCATAACCGATCTTTCAGAGACATTGACTGGACCGGTATTTGAACCGTTGCGAGACCCTGCGATGTTTTCACAATTCTGGGTTGATGAAGAATTGGAGACTATCGTTTGGCCTAACGGGGTCGACTTGGCTCCCGAGTTTATTTACTTCCATGCTTTTAAAAACGATCCCAAACTTCTACCTAAGTTCAAAGCTTGGGGTTATGTTGATGCACAAGCAAAAAGTCAGCATGGGCCTAGTGAGTATTCTAAATGAAAGATGATCCAATCGTGGAAGAAATCCGCAGAGTTAGAAGTTCCCATGCGGCGAAATATGGTAATGATCTTGATCGCATTTTTGCCGCAATTAAAAAGGAAGAAGAAAAGTACGCTGAAAGATTGATTAATCGAGAGCCTGTGGAGCAAACCACAACCCGTCAAAATTACCGTTAATATTCTGACTGGCGTAGTGGAAGGGAAATTCCCGAAGAGGGCATTGCGCCACGTTCTTGATTGGTACGAATTACACCAAGAGGAACTTATAGAGGACTGGGAGTTGTGCCGTAAGTCTGAAATGCCCAAACCGATTGAACCTTTGGAGTGAATAATGTTTCTTCATATTGTCGAGGCTCACTATATTCAAGACTTTTCAGTGGAAGTGACTTTCAATGATGGCAGAAAGGGCATAGCCGATCTTTCAGATGCCTTGACTGGTCCAATATTTGAACCGTTGCGAGACCCAGCGATGTTTTCAAAATTCTGGGTTGATGAAGAATTGGAGACTATCGTTTGGCCCAATGGGGCCGACTTGGCCCCTGAATTCATTTACTTCCAGGCATTTAAACATGAAAAGGAACTTTTACCAAAGTTTGAGGCTTGGGGTTACGTTGATATTCAAGCAATTGGTCTATCCCATCCGGGAGGGCAAACGGCTTTATCGTTTGCCCATGTGGAACGTGGCATGAACTGGCTACGATAAGAAAATATAGAGGTTTGATCACACAGTGCAATATGGTTTACGCGAATTAAGCCCTAACAGAGATTGAATTATTTTTACCCGCATATAGTCATGGCCATTATAATATGAAACCGCAAAGAAGAACTCCAAACCCGAAGCGATGCCTCCATAGCTCATCACAAAACAGCGAGTTCTTAGATCGCATAAAGAATCTAGGGCAATCACATCAAGCGATTGCTTGAATTCCTAGTATTTTTGCTCTATAAGCGTCATCCCACCCCGCGACTTGGACTGCCGCAGCGTAAGCCTTCAGCGCTACCACGGGGTTGCCTTGTTCCCTTTCAGTCCGTTTTCTGATCCCGCTTCAACGGCAGTAGTTCGTCGATGCGGCTGTTGGGCAAGGTGGGGAGCTTTTCCAGAGTGTCTTTGAGCCATGCCGCGGGGTCGAGGCCGTTGAGCTTGGCCGTCCCCATCAGGCTCTGGATGACCGCCGCCCGGTTGCAAGTGCTGTTTACCAGTCGATGCGCCGGTTTTTCCTGATGCTGGCCTGGTGGCCGTTCCTGCTGGCAATCCTTTTCCCCTTCGCCTTGGACGGGTTGGCACGACGTAAAATCAAGCAGTCGAACTTCGACTATTCAAGCCCCTCGGCCCACCGTTACAGCTTTTTCGCTCTGTTCGGCATCTTGTATCCGACATTCCGCACCCCCTTTCGCAATTATTTGATTTTTTAATACTAATTTTTCCATGACCATTTTTTTCGAAAAATTTAATCTTATATTATCAAAGCGTTATGCTGGGGGTGCGGAATGTCGGTTGTATGTGTTGCTGCTCGGGCTGACCTTCCCCTTATCCAGTGCCGCCGCAGGCCATGCCGGTTGCTTGTGTGGCTTTTGCTGTGGCGGTGAACGTCTATTTGGCGCATACGCAGAAGAGGGTTTGATGGGCGAAGCGTTGATGTTATGGATCGTCTTGGCGAGTCGCCGCACCTATGCGCTTACTTCAATTTGAAGTAAGCGACAAGAGATGAACCATCCTGGGTCATCATAGTTACGCGATAGCACTTTCCAGCAATGCTGGGTGTCTTCCAGTTGTAGACATACTGTCCTGCCGTTGTATCGTAACGCAAGGAAGTACCACCCGTAGCCAAGGTCAAGGTCTCAATGTCGTCAGTAATTGCACCTACGCCGCACATTGTCTGCGCATAAGTCAAAGATTTAATTGATGCGACATCAGTTAGCTCTATGGAGCCAGCGAAATTACTCATGAAAAATACGAAGTCTTTGTAGACGACCTAGACAAGGGTTGCTTTAAACACCCAAACCGGCCTTCACGCTCAAAGCCATGGATAACTAAAGCACTGAAGAAATAGAATTTAATAGAGGTATTATGATGGACACAAATATGAGCAAGCAAATTACACGGCTAACGAAAAAACTGAGCCGTTTTTACAGCGATTGGATAGTGAGTGAGACCATCCGAGAACTGTTTTGGGATAAACCGCAAAAGGATCTTTCGGAATATGTTTCAACGGGTGAGAAGTGGGAATTCGTCGGATCTCGTACCGGAAAATTGCTCACTTGGAACTATAGCCAATATGCCAATGCAGTATTGAACGAAGACCGCTACCCTTTGGACGAGTTCGCACTGTGCGCCCGGTACGCCAAGGCGGCGGTGCAGTTTGAAGCGGCGTTTGCCGATGCGGGGCAAAATGGATCAATACTGCTACATCAGGCCGCGTTCAATTTTTCTCTAAACATCCTGAGCGGATGGCGCACCGATGCCAACACAGTTGGCCGGCTATTAGTCAGTGGTCTTGACACTTCATTACTCGATCTAAAACATAATGACCGCCACAAAAAGGGAAAATTTTTCCGGCACTTCTGGTTTCTGCTGCATCTATACTGTTCAGCCAAAGGATTGATCCTAGATACTTCCCTTTATTCCTATCCCGAAGACATGAGTCCCTATGACGTCGAAAACAGGCAGTCAGACAACGGATTCTATGTCGAGCCATCTAATCAACTAAATGTCTACCCAATAACTTCCGGTGGAGCAACTTTCACCAACAATACTTACCATGACGTGGCTTTAGTTAATTCTGCTGGTGTCGTATATGCCTACATGGATGGGACACTTTCATTCTCAGCGGCTACCAATGTAATGGATATTAACAACACTGGAAACTTGATGAATTTCTTTTTGGATAACACTAGTGGCGGTGGCATAGGCGAATACTCTAGTGGAAGAGTGGCTTTAATTAGCCTATATTCAGGTGCCCTTACGGCTAGTGATGTAGCTAACATAGCAGGAAACCCTTTCGCACCCTCTGTCCCTGAACCCGAAGAATACATCATGATGCTATTGGGCTTCGGCATGGTCGGCTATCAAATCAAGCGCAAGCAAAGGAAGGCAGCGCCAGCCGCCGCGAAACCTGCCTGATACTAAAAACATCAAAAATCGTTTTGTAACCCCGTCGAAAGTGGAGTACGAATGATTTCCGGTGTCCAATATTGACCTTTTCTCTCGTTCCCATGCTCCAGCGCGGGAATGCCTGCCGTGGTTCTCCAGCGCCCCTAAATCCGCCGCTAGAGCGGCCAAGAAGGGGTAACCACGCTGGAGCGCTCGTCGTTATACACAAGTGGTTGAAGCCCGTCATTCCGGCATGGACTGCCGGAATCCAGTCACAGGGAGGTGAATCTGCGGGTTGATGTGTATCTTGAATCAAACACTTACATAACGGCGAGTTACCGTCCATGGCACTGGATTCCTGCATCCCTGCTGGAATGACGGCATTTTCGGTTTGGCGGGACTTGTGTATAACGACGAGCGCTGGAGCGTGGGAACCAGAAAAAAGGTCATGACTGAAATGGGGTTGTACATACCGCTAGGAAAAATGATCAATGCATCCCGTGGCTGCCAGTTGACAATCATTCCGTCGTGCTCGGACTCCAGAATGACTGGCTAACCGTTTCGGCCGTGATCAATTGTTCGGTGATGCGATCCAAGTCTTTTGAATCAATGGAAGTAGACAATAGCCTGGCGAACATTTGAACTTCGTTCTGCATAAAGGGATGCACGTCAAAGTTGCCAATCGGATAATTGGCGTCTTCGAGCAAGGATTCCAATTGCTCGCGTGCTTCTTTTTGGTGTTGCCGGTTGCAGATTACATAAACCGTATAGGTCACTTCGCTGGCTTTGTCGTCAATGGGCTTGCGATTGATCGCGTTCACCACGGGCCGGAGCAATGTGTTTCCGGCCAACACAAACAGAGCGGCGAGAGTGGCCTCCACTAGCAAGCCCGCACCCGCACAAGTGCCGACTGCCGCCGCCCCCCCAGAGCGTGGCGGCAGTATTCAGGCCACGGATGCCCCCGTCCCCCTTCATGATCACTCCCGCGCCGAGAAAGCCGATACCGGACACCACATAGGCTGCCACATGCACAGCGCCTTCATGCCCAGTCAAACGGTTGGCCATGTCGACGAACACGGCCGCACCCACGGCAACCAGGACATTGGTGCGCAGAAGGCCGGCGGTGCGCTGCCGGTACTGCCTCTCCAGCCCGATCATTGAGTCCAGAAGGAATGCCGTTGACAGGCTGGCGAGCAGGTCTCGCAGGGACAAAATGTTGATATTATTCAGTGCTTCCATAAGGCTATTACCCGCAAAGTTGTTTTTTCACCTTTACTGTCACCCATAGTGCCGGGCGAATATTCCCTTCATGGCCTGGGTCAGGACGATGTATCCCCGTAGTATCACGGCAACCGGGTCAGCAATTCTCATTTTGGCTCCGAAACTGTGAAAGTATTCGCCTCCGGCCCCCAGAATGAGCCCGGGCGGGCACGTCTTTTTGTTGCCCACCGATTGCGCCGTTTCCGCGTGGGCAAACGATGGAGCAGTTTGCCCACTCTACCGGGCTTTGGTGTTGGACAGTAACTGGCGAAGCCTGCCTGGCAACGCCTTCGTGTAGTTTCGCAGGGAAACCCAGAAAGGTGCCATGTCATCAGGCGCAAGATAACTGAGCCTCAATGACAGAAGCCGGTGACGGGCCAGGTTCAGATGCGTGAAATACCAAGGCAAAGCCCGGGTGTCCCTTTCGCTGTTGATCCAGATGGCGCGGCTTTGTTGGCTGGTTTTCGGTAAGGGCTGGCCTGTCTGGTGCAAATAGTGGATAAAAGGCAAGTTGACGCCGTTCTGGACACAAAGGTCTAGCCAAAAATCGGTCCTGCCCACAGTGGGTTCGATCACCCAAAGCTGGCCTTTGGAATCCCGTTTCAGTTCCAACGATGCCGGGCCGGAAATGCGCGTATCGGCAAAAAAACTAGCCGCGCAGCGTTCAACCTCCTCATCCCTACAAGGTTCCGCGACCGTCGTATGCCCCATGGGAAACGAGCGGAGCTTGCGTCCGCCAAACGTCACCCGCGCTGTGCCTTGCTCGTAATAGCCCGCACTGAAGTAAATATGCCCTTCCCCGCCGGGTATCCAGTCTTGAAGTAGCACGGGCAGGTCGTTGGCATGCCGTGACAGGAAATCCATGGCATCCAAGGGTGTTTCGAGCAATTCCGCCTTGAAGCCTGACAAAGGCCAAACCGGCTTTACAATGCAAGGCCACTGAAAATCCGCAGCGGCCTGGCCGATGTCTTCAAGGCGGGCAATGCAAACCGTCTTTGGGTAACTCAACCCCGCCCTGGCGCATTGCGGCGCGATTGAAGTCTTGTCGAGCAAGTTGGTGACACACCGGGCCGACTTGGCCCAACTGAGGCGGTAGTGCCGCGTGACTTCTTCAAGATGCGCTGCAACCACCTTCACCATCCGGTCATTGCTTAGGAATAGGACGGGGCGTTCGTCGGGGCTGACTCGTTGCCGGAGCGAAACAAGGCTTTTGATCAAGCCTTCGCCGTTGATGTCGCCCACCAGATGGGGCTGGACGTAACGAGATTGCAAACCGGGCAAGGAAAGGTTGGCTTCGAGGACATGGGCCTCCACACCCTCCCGTGAAAGTGATCGGGTGATGGATAGGCTGTGGGAGCATGCTCCGACAACTACCGCCGGTATCTTCATTATTGGGTTCAATTCCGGCAAATGGGGCGTAAGCATCTGTGTGTCAAGGTTGTCCAAAATTTATGGTTCTCTGGGAATTCGCATGGTGACCAGCGACGGGCTACATACATGCCATTGCTTTTATAGTGTACCGCAACCTGCCTAAAGCCGTTTACCATGCGAATTTCCAAAGAACCAAATTTATGTCAATCGGGCATCCCGCCTACCCGATCTAATGCCACCTCCTAACAAAACCATTGGGTCATCAAATGCTTAATATTGTATTTTATGCACAAAGATACATTGATGCAAATATTATTTATAACAATACTAAATCGAAGTGCAACCCCTTTGAAGAACAGCTCGGCCTGCCGGAAGATTTTGCGCAGGAGACCGGTCTGATTAGGCAATCAAGCCGTTGTGATGGAAAATATGGAGTATCGTGAAACCATTGAACTGAGACCAACATGAAATGGGCAAAGAATCAAAAATCCAATCCGTCGCGGTTTTTTTTGATCGGCAAAAAGGTAGCCATCGAATAACGAGCCACTGGAATTTTTATTTTGCCCCATTCCAAACGGTTGCGGCCTTACACCTTGCATGAGTTGGCCGGGATTGTCTGGCTGCATGGCAAGGAATGTTTGGATGACAGCGAGTTACCTAAGGAATCCTGCTATGAAATTGCCGCGAGGACTCGTTGCAGCCCTAGGCGCAGCGTTAAGGATTTGAGCGAAATATTGCGGCCGCATTTTTTCCATCAGGCGATGGAGCCGCAAAGCGATGTCCCGACTTTACTCCAAGTTGCGGAGTTGATGACCCGCGACAACATCGCGATGTTTTACCAAGGGCAGGGAATAGACGGCATTGGCACCTAGCCCACCCTTTGCATCTACGGTAGATGCCCTTCCCAACCCAAAATGAAAATTGCTGCGGCACTTGTCTCAAAACGAATTTCTTGCCAAGATGCAGCAAGCTTTTCTGTTTCGCATTGACTCACGAGGTATCCCGTGTCCGCTTTACCCAAACTCACCCGAGATTTATACGCCGAACTTTGCGACTTGCCTCCCCATGTGACAGGCGAAATCATTGACGGTCAGTTGCATACCCAACCCCGCCCCGCCAGGCCGCATTCCCTATCCTCATCAACATTGGGCGGTGAACTGTATGGACCCTATCAGCGAGGGTCAGGCGGGCCGGGGGGTTGGTGGATCATTGACGAGCCGGAAATCCATTTTATCCGCGATGTGGAGGTCTGTGTGCCAGACATCGCCGGTTGGCGCAAGGGGCGCATGCCTAAAATACCGAGGGGCCATCGTTTTGAGATTGTCCCCGATTGGGTGTGTGAGGTGTTATCCCCTTCAACCGCCAAGAAAGACCGGGTGGTGAAAATGCCGGTTTATGCCCAATACGGCGTGGGCTTTCTGTGGCTGGTTGATCCTTTGGAACGGACCTTGGAGGCGTTTGCCTTGAGTGAGGGGCGCTGGGCGGTGATTGGATTATTTCAGGATAAAGACATAGTGCAAATGGCGCCGTTTGAGGAAATGACGTTGAATCTCGAAGATTTGTGGGCGGAGGTGGAGGAGGGGGATGGTTCTTTTGGATAGTGCATGGCATATCCTGTACAGCGTCCGTTAAAATGGCCTATCACGCCTTTATCCCTGGAAAACACGACATGCCTGAAACCTCTGCCAAAACCTTAGTCCTAATCGACGGTTCTTCCTTTCTTTACCGCGCCTTCCACGGGCTTCCGCCATTGAGCAACTCCAAAGGCGAACCGACCGGGGCGATCTATGGCGTCGCCAATATGCTGCGCAAGCTGTTGGCCGAGTATGCCGGTGCCCATATCGGCTTGGTGTTCGATGCGCCGGGCAAGACCTTCCGCGACGGGATGTATGAGTTATACAAGGCCAACCGCCCGCCGATGCCGGATGATCTAAGGGCGCAGATCGAGCCATTGCATGAGTTGGTCAAGGCGATGGGGTTTCCGGTGTTGATGGTGCAAGGCGTGGAGGCGGACGATGTGATTGGAACGCTGGCCCAAAAAGGCAAGGAACAGGGTTTTGATATTGTTATTTCAACGGGCGACAAGGACATGGCGCAATTGGTCAACGATAAGGTGACTTTGGAAAACACCATGACCAACACGCGAATGGATGCCGCCGGAGTGGTTGAAAAATTTGGCGTGCCACCGGAGCGCATCGTCGATTATCTGACTTTGGTGGGCGACACGTCCGACAACATCCCCGGTGTCCCCAAATGCGGGCCGAAAACGGCGGTGAAATGGCTGGCCGAGTTCGGCTCGCTGGATGCGTTGATGGAAAGGGCGGGGGAGGTGGGCGGCAAGGTGGGTGAGAGCCTGCGTGACAGCTTGGTCAATATTCCCTTATCTCGCCAACTCGCCACGATAAAATGCGATGTGGAATTGGAGGTCACGCCTAACGACCTGCTGCCCCGCCCGCCGGACAATACGAAATTGGCCGAGTTGTTCAAGCGCTTTGAATTCCACGCATGGCTTAAGCAACTGGGCGATGTATCCGCCCCCGCCCCGAAGCCTGTCATTAAGCAGGAAAAACATTACGCCACGGTGTTGACCGAAGCCGATTTCAAGGCTTGGCTGGTCAAGCTGGAACAGGCTGGGTTATTTGCGTTTGACACTGAAACCAACAGCCTGGATTACATGAAAGCCGAGGTGGTTGGGCTGTCATTCGCCGTCAATCCCCATGATGCGGCTTATGTGCCGTTACGCCATGACTACCCCGGCGCACCGGAGCAGCTTGGCCGCGAGTGGGTGTTGGAACAGCTACGCCCGTTACTGGAAGATGCCAACAAACCCAAGCTCGGCCAGCATCTCAAATACGATGCCAATGTCTTGCTCAATCATGGCATTGCCTTAACCGGCATTGCCCATGACACCCTGCTGGAATCTTATGTATTCAATAGCACCGCCACCCGTCACGACATGGATTCCTTGGCGGAGGTTTATCTAAAAGAAAAAACCATTCATTACGAGGATGTGGCGGGCAAGGGCACGAAGCAAATTCCCTTTGCGCAAGTGGACATCGACACCGCCACCCGCTATGCCGCCGAAGATGCCGATATCACCTTACGTCTGCACGAATGCTTGTGGCCGCAATTGCAAGCCATTCCTAGCTTGGCAAAACTTTATGAAGAGATCGAGATTCCATTAGTTCCGGTGTTATCGCGGATGGAAAGGACGGGCGTGTTGGTCGATGTGTTCATGCTGGCGGGCCAAAGCGGCGAATTGGCAGGGCGGATGAGGGAGATTGAGAAAGAAGCCCATGCTGCCGCAGGCCAGCCGTTCAACCTAGGTTCGCCTAAGCAGATTCAGGCAATTTTGTACGACAAGTTGAATTTGCCGGTCATCAAGAAAACCCCCACCGGACAGCCCTCCACGGATGAGTCGGTATTGCAGGATTTGGCGGAAATGTATGACCTGCCGCGCTTGATTCTGGACTACCGATCCATGAGCAAGCTGAAATCCACCTATGCCGACCGTTTGCCGGAAAAGGTCGATCCGCGCACGGGCCGGGTTCATACTTCTTATCATCAGGCCGTGGCGGCAACCGGGCGGCTGTCGTCGTCCGACCCCAATCTGCAAAACATCCCGGTGCGCACCCAAGAAGGCCGGCGCATACGCCAGGCTTTCATCGCGCCGGAAGGCTGGAAATTGGTTGCGGCGGATTATTCGCAGATTGAACTGCGCATCATGGCGCATTTGTCGGGCGACCTGCGTTTGCTGGAAGCCTTTGCACTTGGCGAGGACATCCACCGTGCCACCGCCGCCGAGGTGTTCAATCATCCTTTGAATGAAGTGACGAATGACCAACGCCGTGCCGCCAAGGCCATCAATTTTGGCCTGATCTACGGCATGTCCGCCTTTGGCCTCGCCAAGCAACTCGGCGTGGCCCGCGAGAAGGCACAGCTTTACATCGACCTGTATTTCCTGCGTTATCCCGGCGTGAAAGCTTATATGGATGCCACCCGCGAACAAGCCCGCCAGCAGGGGTATGTCGAAACCTTGTTTGGCCGTCGTTTATATATCCCCGACATCAACGCCAAAAACGCCCAAAAGCGCCAATATGCCGAACGCACGGCGATTAACGCACCAATGCAAGGTACGGCGGCGGATATTATTAAAAAGGCGATGATTGCGGTGGATGGGTGGATACAAAACCCCCTCGCCCCAACCCCTCTCCCCCAAGTGGAGAGGGGCTTTATACACCCCTCTCCCGCAATTGGGGCAGGGGGAGGGGGTTCTCCGGTAAAAATGATTATGCAAGTCCATGACGAATTGGTATTTGAGATTGCCGACGATATGATTGAAACCGCCATTCCACAGATACGCGACTTGATGGGCAAGGCGGCGGTATTGGATGTGCCTCTGTTAGTGGATATTGGCGTGGGAATGAATTGGGACGAGGCGCATTGATTCGAATCTCAATGTGCGGGCTGAGAGCCTGTGAAAAAACCCTCTGACTGCTACGAACGATGGGAGGGGATCGGGTAGAATAGCGTGATCGAAATTGAAGTTCCTGCCAATGCCCATGACGAATGCTTCAGCTTCCATTGCTTGCATCATATTCGATTCCGAAGCAGTCGCTTCTCGAAAACGTAGGGAGTTGGTGGAACGGGCATCTCATCGGTAAGGCGAGTCGATGCCCGTTTATTGTAAAATTACCTGCCTAACACGTCTTCCCGGGTGCTTTCTGCGATGGCCGCCACTTGGGCAACTAGGTCATCGGCTACACCCAGCTCAGCCAGTGTTGAGCTTAGATTTTCCATCACCGCGTCAAAATGGCTGTCGTTCAGACCCTGTTCGACCAGATGGGCATGGCCTTTGCGCATATCCAAGCCGGTATAGTGGTGGGGGCCGCCAAAAGCCATGGTCATAAATGCCTTCTGCTTGACCGCTTGCTTTTCCATGTCAACGCTGTCAAAGAAACGGTTGATGCGCTCATCACTCAACGCCTTGCGATAAAAAATATCGACGGCGGCATCTACGGCAGCCGACCCACCCAATTGTTCAAACAGGGCAGGCGCGGTGTCAACGGACTCTTCGGCATCGGGTTCTGAAACCAAAGGCTCCAAAGTGTCAGGCTCTGCAGCGGCAAGCCCAGAAGTCTCCGGTTCAGTGGTGACTGGCTCCGGCTTGACCGGTTCCATCCTGATTGGCTCAGGGGTGACTGGGGGCGAAGTGACGGGAACGGATGTCACTGCTTGCGTGGTGACGGGGGGCTTTTTGCGGTAGGTCTCTTCGTACCATTTCGCCAAACTCTTTTGTGTCATGGTTTTTCTCCTAAATTGTTTATATTTGTTGTGGATTGTGCAAGGATGTAGGCGCTTTTCGTATAATCCTTACCATCGGCTTGCCAAATCGAAAGCGTTACAATCAAGCAACGGGCGAATACGTTATACCGCAGTTTTTTTGACTGTCAAACCGCCTTTTTATCTTTGGCCCTGTCCGGGTGCAAAGAACCGGCTACATCCAAGGGAATATTTTGACTATGCAACTGACCCAATTCTCCGATTTTTCTTTTAGAGTGTTGATTTACTTAGCCCGATTGCCTGAGCCAGGCATGGCAACCATCCTTGAAATCGCTGAATATTTTAAGATTTCCCGCAACCATTTGGTAAAAGTGGTCAACAACCTAGCCAACCAAGGCTTCATTTTGACGACCCGAGGTAAAGGCGGTGGCCTCAAATTGGGCCGTCCAGCGCACAGTATTAGCGTGGGCGAGGTGTTTCGATCCTCCGAGCCAACCCTTGACTTGGTTGAATGCTTCAATATGAAAACCAATCAGTGTTGCATCGCGCGGGCTTGCGGCCTCAAGGGGGAGCTTTATGAGGCTAGGCAAGCGTTCATGGCGGTGCTGGACAAATATACCCTGGCCGATGCGGCTGCCGGCACACCAGCTTTCCCCCAGCGACTTGTCGGGGACACCCCGCCGAAAATCACAGAACCGACTTCCTAAACTTTACAGCCTGTGAATCCACTTAAGAAACTGGCCGGCCAGACGGCCATCTATGGCCTGAGTACGATTGTCGGAAGGCTGCTGAATTATCTGTTGGTTCCATTGTGGACCTACCGGTTCTCCAACCCCGCGGATTTTGGCGTGACCACTGAATTCTATGCCTATACCACGTTTCTCAACGTGATTATGACCTACGGCATGGAAACGGCGCTGTTCAATTTCTCCGCGAAAAGCGACCGCAATCCGGCAGTGTACCGCACAGCGGTTTTTTCCCTGATGTTGACCTCCGTGCTATTCATTGCGGGTATGTTGGCCAGTGCCCAGCCCATCGCAGATTTGTTGCGCTATCCAAACCATGCCAATTATGTCATTTGGATGAGTTGGATCATCGGCCTTGATGCGCTCGCCGCCGTGCCTTTTGCGAGGCTGCGTGAACAGCAACGCGCCAAACGCTTCGCCTTGTTGAAGACGCTCAATATCCTCATCAACATCCTTGGCAATCTATTCTTCATCGGCTTGTGCAAATGGGCTTATGATTCCAATACCACCGGCTGGCTGGAATGGTCGGCACAGTATTACGATCCCGGCATCGGCATCGGCTATGTGTTCATCGCCAATTTGATCGCGAGCGGGTTGACGATTCTTTTACTGCTGCCGGAGTTTCTGGAGGGGATGGGATGGCCCGATTTTCCCCTGTGGAGACGGATGCTGGTTTATGCATTGCCGCTGTTGGTCGCGGGGCTTGCTGGCATGGTCAATGAAACCATGTCCCGCATTCTGCTCAAATATCTTTTGCCGATGGGATCTGCCATGGAAGCGCTGGGGGTTTATGGGGCTTGTTACAAAATGTCCATCTTGATGACCCTGTTCATCCAAGCTTTCCGCTATGCCGCCGAGCCGTTTTTCTTTGCGTATTACAAACAAAGCGATGCCCGCGAGTTATACGCCCTGGTCATGCGTTGGTTCGTCATTGCCTGCTCCTTGATATTTTTAGGCGTGATGCAGAATATCGTTTGGGTGAAGTATTTCGTCGGCGCGAATTACCGCAGCGGTTTGGGAGTGGTGCCCATCCTATTGATGGCTAATCTTTGCCTTGGCGTGTTTTTCAATTTGTCGATTTGGTACAAGCTCACCGAGCAGACCCGTTTTGGCACCTATTTGACCGTTTGGGGTTCGGTGGTGACGCTGAGTTTGGACTTTTACAGCATTCCACGGTGGGGGTTCATGGGTTCGGCCTGGGCCACCTTGGTTTGCTATGGCAGCATGGCAGTATTGTCTTATTTGTTAGGCCAAAAATATTATAAGATTCCCTATGATTTGCAACGAATGATCGTCTATCCTTTGCTGGCAGTGGCGATATTCCTGTGGGGGGTAAAGATTGAAGGCTTGACTGTGGCTATGGAATTGGCGGCGAAGAATGGCCTAGTATTAGGCTTCTTGGGATTGGTTTATTTGTTGGAGAAAAAACGCGGTAGGGTGCGGTAAGGGCCGCATCAACCGGGAACGCGAACGGTGCGGTTCGTTCCTCACCCACACTACGATCCTACGCTGTGCCATCGCCGGGCTGCTTACAAAACGTGAGTGACGGGGTTGCAAACCCCATCACGCTTCGAACACGTCGAAATGTTCTGCCATGGGTTGGGTCGGCTTACACGTTACACGGCAAAGACCGATTCATCCCCGGCAATATTTCTGATTTTAATTCTTAAGGGCTTTATTTTGGAGGTGACTTTACCATCCCAAAACTCTTTGGTCTTTACACCGTTTATAATGGCATAGCCAAGTTTGTCAATTTTCAATTCGTAATCGCTTTTCCATAGGCCATCCCCATTTGAGCAATCAAGGCTGATGACTTCGATTAATTCAAGGCCGTTTTTGCTAATAGTGATAGGAGTGAATGATATTTTCTTTTTCCCCTTACTATCTTCGGTGGCATTGTTTAGCTCGAATAAGCTTTTCTTATTGTCATTTAAGACCTTTTTTTGGTTGTAAGCGTCTATCTTCTGTACTAGCCTATCACTGGTGAATAAGTTGAAATCAAGCTCATAGCCAGTTTCCGTTTGTTCCATCGTATAATCAAGCGTATCGTTGACAACCACATCGTCAAGAATGATTTTTAAATCACGCAGTTCAATGTCAATGCCGGTTACGTTGTATTCATGGATGAAGTTTTTCAACTCGGCTTCATTCTCAATATCCACATAATAGACGATGACTGTTTTAATGCCGTCCGGCAGGTCGGGCATGGCTTCATTGAGAATGCGGTTCATCAGGGGAATATCAAGAACCTTGCTGCCATGATCCAGCAAATTGGGAACATAGACCGGCATGGCACCCCGTTTGCTGTCGTTGATGGAACCTTCCCAGAAGCTGTCCAGCGCGTCCTCGTTTTTTAATCCGGTGATGAGTTGCTTTAACTTGTCCATGGTCTGCACGGGATTGCGGAACAGTGACACGCCATCCTGAATATCATAAACGGCGAACCCTGCGCCGGCGGCTTTGAGACGGTCACGCACGGTTTGAATGCTGTTCAAGCCGACATCCACATGGATAAAGTTGCGTTTGAGGCCATGGGCGACTTTGGTGGTCACACCCGATCCGCCGAAAAAATCGGCAACCAGCATGCCTTCGTTGGATGAGGCTTTAATGATGCGTTCGAGCAGGGCTTCGGGTTTTTGAGTGGCGTAGTCAGTTCTTTCTGAGGCTTGTGAGTTGACTGGATTTATATCTGTCCATAAAGCTTGGCAGGGCATTCCTTTTAATTCATCTTTGTAAACCTTGAGTCGGATTCCACCGGTTTTGGTAATATGTAGTCGCCCTTCGCGATCTAAACGCTCCATGGTCCCTAAAGGACAGCGCCATAAAGACCTGCAACCCTTGTATTCATAATCGTAACCGTCACCCTTCAACCCTTTTGCGGTCAGATTACCGCTTTCCCAAAGCCGCCCGTCTGGGTCTTTGCTTTTAAATCTATTTAGATAATCCTCATCATAAGCTTGCATAACTTCGTTGAAGGTGGATTCTACAGACCGTGTGTAGAAATAAATCGAGTTGAAGTTGTTTCCGTAATAGCCTGCATCACTATGTGCGGTAGTGCATTTCCAAACGATCTCATTCTGAAATGCATCTTCTCCAAAAACCTCATCCATCAGCACTTTGACATAATGCCCGATATGCCAATCAAGATGCACATAAATACTGGCGGTGTCACTCATTACGGTTTTAATGGCTTGTAAATTCTCATGCATCCAATTGAGATAATCCTCTTTATTCCAAATGTCGCCATACATCTTTTCTTCAAACGCCCGGAGTTCATCCATCTCCAATTCCTCCTCGGCTCTTGCGATTTTTTCAGCAACTTTTGGATTTCTGCGCAAATAGACTTTCTTGGCATAGTCCGCTCCGCTGGCAAAGGGCGGGTCTATGTAAACGAGATCAACTTGGATGCCCTGGTCTTTGAGGTAAGCGCAAGCGGAAAGGCATTCGCCGCGAATCAGCTTATTGGATGAACTATCCCCAACTTCTTCCAGTTTTTCCAGCTCGTAATAAGGCATTCCGCGTTTTATACGGTCAATCACCTTGTCATTGTCACGATAGCGGAGTACTCTGCGAGTGCGGGTGATATTATCCAGTATGGCCTGGCCTTGGACAGTAATAGGATAGTAAGGTATGTATTTGACGGGCATGGTCTAATCTTTGTTGAAAAATGCGTTTATCTTTGATTGGAAGGCGGCAAGAGTGGCATTCATAGGCGTATCGTCGGGTAAATACAGAAAATCAAACCTCTGATAACCAAATTTTTCATTATTAAGTTTTAAAAACTCCGATTCGACAAATCGCCTTCTTGACTTAAATGCAGTCTGTTCGGCAAATCCACTGCCTTTAGTCTCCACAATCAGTATTTTATGAATTGTGTCCGCCAGTCGTTTGATGACAATAAAATCGGGGGTGTACCAGCCGACCCTATGCCAGTGCTTGTTTTTCTGCTCAAAGCACACGATACGAAATTCCGTCAGATGTCTTTCCCCGTTGTAATACACTTCCAAACCCGCATCGAGAAACGCGCCCAACCCGATTAGTTCCTGCAAGAACTTCATCTCAAAGCGACTTTGTCTAAAGTCATAAGGCAGATAATGAAAGCTTTTGTCTTTGCCGATGACTGCTTTGGCAAAGGATTTTGTTATGGGTGTGTCCAGGCTGGCTAATGTAATGAGATCGGGGTTGGGTAGTGAGGCGATGAAGGCTTGTATCTTTTGCTGGGCTTCTTCTATTTCCCTTTGCAGCGAGGCAACATCTTTGCCGGTTTTATCTGCATTGAGTATGTCTTGGACATCGTTTGTTTGGGGGTATAACTTGCCATGGTTTTCAACAGCGGCAAGTTTCTCAATCAAGAGTAGGCTTGCGCTGGCTGGAATGATTTCCTCCCTTACCGACAGCTCCCGATGGCGGTGAAACGCGAAGCGTATGCGGGTTTTTATTTCATCTTGCCGGAACAGCGTGTTAAAAACTCGGCGATTGGAATGTACATAGGTGATAGTATTAAAAACCGCGCTTAAGGACGGTTCATGTTCATAGAGTGTTTTTCGGCTGATACCCCCCATACTGTCACGCGCTATGTCAAACAGCCAGCGATCAAATTCAGCAGTCCCACCTTCAATCTTTTCCACCACGTCTTTCCTTTGTGGGCCGTCTTTCGATAAAGTCCTTTCGATAATGGTCGCCGTATCTTGATAATTCGCGGGATTGATGGCTTGAATGCCTGTATCGGGCTTTACCTCCGTTTCCGTCACTAGGGTTTCATACTCGACACTCAATTGATAATAATCAATCTTGGGGAGTTTTAAGTATTCCATTCGGGAAAAGCGGCCAACCTTATCTGGTTCGCCATTTTTGCCCAGATTGTTCAATTCTTTTATGCTGGTGTGCTGTTCATCTTTGAGTTGTTTGTCCAGCGTTTTGGCATTGTCTTCGTTCAGCCAGATGACTGCGGTTTGAACGCCTGACTTTTCAATTTGCCGGAGACAGCGGCAAGCGGTTTGCAAAACCATGTTGGCGGGGCAATCCCCCTTTTGCGATAAAATCACCCCCGTCAGGCTGCGACAGTCCCATCCTTCTTTGCCAATCTGCACCAGCAAAATGATTTGCTTTTTAGAGAGTGGCGTATCCAGCGAGTTGAATTCAGTTTCGGCTTCCTGGGTGATTTTGTGCTTTTTATTGCCTCTGTGATATTTCAACAGGGCTTCGGGCGGAAGTTTCATTTTGCCGATCAAATGTGGGTAGACTTCCTCTTCGAGGCGTTCGATGCTACCGCAATATATCGCCAGTTTAGCGATACTGCCATTGGAATAAATAGTGTTACCGTAGTGGTCTAGGAAGTCCTTTACCCCACTGTCAATGATTTGGAGTGAGGCAAGCCCCTTGGTTTCTTCCACTCGGGGCTTTTTGAGGAATTTTTTGATGGCAATTGTCAGAGGATAGTAAAAGACTGTATTGGTAATTTGAGTGAACTTAAGTTGAATGTCGTTGGATAGTTTTATAGTTTCAGGGGAAGCCAGGTAGGGTGTGCCTGAAAAACCGAGGACTGAGTTGATTGAGCCACTTTCATTCCATTTATTAACCACTTGTCTAAGTTTTATGTCATCAGTCGCGGCATGATGCACTTCGTCGATATGAATTTGAAGATTGGGTATCCTGCCAATGATGTTCCTTAGTTCATTGGCGTAGCGGTCTTTTTCATCACTGGTTTTTTCAATTACCTCAAGTTGATCGCTTAGTTCCAGGTGGTCAAGAATGACTTTTTCCGCGTTGACGACCAACACTAGCCCCATCAGTGAATCAAATGGCTGGTAACTCGAAACCTTTTGCGCATTTGGGTTGCGCGCTCTGTTGCTTTTGTTGGCCGATTTTGGCTGGTCTAATATTTCAAATCGAATCAGTCGTTTGATGTCGCTTGCTGCGGGTTCCGGCAGTATCCAAGAGGGGGCAAACCGTTCAATGGTTTTCAAACTGGGAATAATGGAACTTTTTAAGCCCGATGGGGCTAAGATGAGAAAGTTATGGGCAAATTGGGGATTGTCCGGCTCATTTACCGCAAAATATAAATCAAGATAAATGATCGCCGCCATCAGGAAAGTTTTTCCTGCCCCCATCGGCAAACTAAAAAGATAGTCGGTGTATCCAACACCATAAAAAAGCTGTTTGCCAAACGCATCATAGTCTATTGCCGATGGGTTGTTAACTATGTGTTTTTCCAAATCAGGAAATAGCGTCTTTTTGCCATTACTGTTATTTTTAATTGGAATTCGTGAAAGGTCAAACAATGCCTTCGCAGCCTTGTTGTTTTCCAAGACAGTTCGTGCTTGTTGGTTGATGTTCAGCGAAGATAAATCCTCGTCTTGGCTGAAATAACCTTCTTTGAATAGCATCGCAAGTGGTTTATTGCCACCTTCTAATTTTAAATACAGGTAGACCAGCAATGCCTGTATTTGAGCTTCCCGAAGATTGCCATTATTTTTAAAATGCCTGAATAACGAATTTGCCGGACAATCATCGGACAATATCCATTGATGAGCCTTGTTATAAATCAAATCATGAAGCATCTGTTATTGTCCCTTTGCAAGTTACCGTCCATGCTCTGGATTCCGGCTTCCCTGTCGGAATGATGGTGTTAAATTGTTCAGCGGTACTTGTTGATGACGACTGTTGCTTGGAGCGTGGAAATAAGAGATAACATCCCTACAAGGGATGTTATCTCTGCAATTGATTTACGCCAGCCCCGCCTTCAACCGCTCCATCGCCTTCTGCAAATTAGCCATGCTGGTGGCGATGGACAGCCGCACATGTCCGGGGCAGCCGAAAGCCGAACCCGGCACCAAGGCCACGCCGGCGTTTTCGATCAAATACTCGGACAAGGCCACGTCGTCCGCCAAGCCGAGCTTGTCGATGGCCTCCTGCACATTGGGGAACAGATAAAATGCACCGTCCGCACCTAGGCAGGATACGCCGGGAATGCTGTTCAACTCGGTCAGCACATAGTCGTGGCGTTCCTTGAAGGCTTTGACCATCATGCCGATGGACGATTGGTCGCCGGTTAGCGCAGCCTCCGCGCCGACTTGGGCAAAAGAAGTCGGGTTTGAGGTGCTCTGCGACTGGATATTGGTCATCGCCTCGATCAGATTGGCCGGGCCGGCGCAATAGCCGATGCGCCAGCCGGTCATCGAATAGGCTTTCGATACGCCGTTGAGCACCATGGTGCGCTCGTAGAGTTCCGGGCAGGCGTTGAGGATATTGACAAACGGTTCGTCGCCCCAGCGGATGTGCTCGTACATGTCGTCGGTGGCAATAACGACATTGGGGAAATATTTCAACACTTCACCCAGCGCCTTGAGTTCGTCCAAGCTGTAGGCGACGCCGGTGGGGTTCGACGGGCTGTTGATGACGAACAGGCGGGTTTCCGGCGTCAGCTCCTCGCGCAGTTGCTGGGGGGTGAGTTTAAAACCATGGCTTTGCGGGGCGGAGATGATAACCGGCACACCGCCTGCCAAAAGCACCATGTCCGGGTAGGAAACCCAGTAAGGGGCCGGGATGATGACCTCGTCGCCCGGATTCAGCAAGGCTTGGGCCAGATTGTAAAAACTCTGTTTCCCCCCACTGGAGACCAAAATCTGTTTGGGTGTGTAATCGAATCCGTTGTCTTGCTTGAACTTCGTTACGATGGCCTTTTTCAGGCTGGGAGTGCCGTCGACGGCGGTGTACTTGGTGAAACCCTCGTTAAGTGCCTTGATTGCCGCTTGTTTGATCGGCTCGGGCGTGTCGAAATCGGGCTCGCCGGCACCGAGGCCGACAATGTCTTTGCCGGCAGCCCGCATGGCGGCGGCGCGTGCGGTGACGGCAAGGGTGGGGGAGGGCTTGATCGACTGGACGCGGTCGGAAAGTTGTATGCTCATGATGTTTAGGCAGGGTAGTTTAAGGTCATTGATTAAGCTCGCCGTTTAATTGTCGGCAACCGCATATGATACAAGATGAGCCGCCCGACTGAATGCATTGCGGGGAAAAACTATGTTTGACACTGGAAATCTTCCTGCAAGACCGCATTCCCCGATGCAAGAGTGGATGTCGCGGAACTGCTTAGTTGACTGTAGGAGCGGGCTTCAGCCCGCGAATCATCGCTACGCATCGCGGCCTAAAGGCCGCTCCTACGCATCGCTACGCATCGCGGCCTAAAGGCCGCTCCTACTCACCGCCGCATCCATGTCGGCAAGGGAAACCGGGTCAAACAGCCGATGGTTTTCGCCAGTCACCGTCAACGCCGACTCGTCCAGGCCGCTGGTGCGCAACAACTCCAAAGTCTCGTCGAAGGGGATCACCTCATCCTCGCGGCTATGCAGAATCTGCGTCCCCGGCTTGACGGTGCCGATCTGCCCCCAGCGCTTCCAAGCCGGGCATAACAGCACCAAGGGCACGTCCTCGGAATTTAGATTCATCGCCAACGCCCCGCCCCGGCTGGAACCGACGACGACCTCCGGGTTGATGCGGTCAAACTCTGCTTGGGCGAGGCGCAAGGCTTCGTCAAAATCGTCCTCGGGAAGTTCGGGTTCGGTGACATAATGGCCTTGTTCGGCCAGATAGCTTGGCTTCGCGCCGCCGCTGACGGATTTCCAGCCGTGTAGGTATAGGATTTTCATGTGTCTAATCGTCAAGGTTTCGGGTGAACGTGATTTGGCATGACATTATCGCAACCGTCAGGGAGTTTACAAGCGCAGGTTGTGGCACATCGCTTTCCCGCATGAATGAACGGGAATTCCTCCTTACGTCCCACTAGCATTGGTGAATGGCAAACAACTATGAAAGAACTAGCCCAAAAATGGCAGCAATCGCATATGAATGAGGCGGGGAAACCCCAGGGGGAAGAACCTGCCAAAGAAAAGCAATTCCGCCTGCACAGCCGCTACCAACCGGCTGGCGACCAGCCGCAGGCGATTGCCAAGCTGGTGGAGGGCATCCATGACGGCGAATTGCACCAGACATTGCTCGGCGTGACCGGCTCCGGCAAGACTTTCACCATCGCCAACGTCATCAGCCAAATCCAGCGCCCAACGCTGATCATGGCGCACAACAAAACCTTGGCCGCCCAGTTGTACGGGGAGATGAAGGATTTCTTCCCGGAAAACGCGGTGGAGTATTTCGTCAGTTATTACGATTACTATCAGCCGGAAGCCTATGTGCCCTCGTCCGACACCTATATCCAAAAAGACGCTTCCCTCAACGAACACATCGAACAGATGCGCCTGTCCGCCACCAAGGCGCTGATCGAACGGCGCGATGTGGTGATTGTGGCGACGGTTTCGGCCATTTACGGCTTGGGCGAGCCTGCTTCATATTTCGAGATGGTGCTGCATCTGGTGCGCGGGGATTTGATGGACCAGCGCAAACTGTTGCGCCGCTTGTCGGAATTGCAATATACCCGTAATGACATCGAACTGCGCCGGGCCACCTTCCGGGTGCGTGGCGAGGTGATCGACATCTTCCCGGCGGAATCGGAAAGCGAAGCCTTGCGGGTGGAATTGTTCGATGACGAGATCGAGCGGCTTTCGCTGTTCGACCCACTGACGGGTGAAATCCTGGCCCGCATCGCCCGTTTCACCGTTTATCCGAAGAGCCATTACGTCACCCCTAGGGAAAAAATCCTCGCGGCGGTGGAAGAAATCAAAGTGGAACTGAAGGCAAGGCTGGATAACCTGCGTACCGCCAACAAGCTGGTGGAGGCGCAACGGCTGGAGCAGCGCACCCTGTTCGATCTGGAGATCATTCTGGAGGTTGGCTATTGCTCGGGGATCGAAAACTATTCCCGCCATCTGTCCGGGCAAAAGCCCGGCGAACCGCCACCGACCTTGTTTGATTATCTGCCGGGCGATTCCTTGATTGTCATTGACGAAAGTCACCAGACCATCCCGCAAATCGGCGGCATGTACCGGGGCGACCGTTCGCGCAAGGAAACTCTGGTAGAATACGGCTTTCGACTGCCGTCAGCCTTGGACAACCGGCCGTTGCGTTTCGAAGAGTTTGAGCAACGCGCCCCCCAACGCATTTACATTTCGGCCACGCCAGGGCCTTACGAGTTGGAGCATTCAGGGTCGGTGGTGGAACAGGTGGTGCGGCCCACTGGACTGGTTGACCCGGAAGTGGAAATCCGTCCCGCCTCCACTCAAGTGGACGATCTGCTCTCCGAAATCCGCCTTCGCACTGAAAAACAGGAACGGGTTTTGGTGACGACCTTGACCAAGCGCATGGCGGAAGACTTGACCGAATATTTGATGGATCACGACGTTGCTGTGCGCTATCTGCATTCCGATGTTGAAACCGTCGAACGGGTGGAAATAATACGCGATCTGCGCTTGGGCAAATTCGACGTGCTGGTGGGCATCAACTTGTTGCGCGAGGGTTTGGACATCCCCGAGGTTTCCTTGGTGGCGATACTCGACGCGGATAAGGAAGGCTTCCTGCGCTCTGTCGTCTCGCTGATCCAGACCATGGGCCGAGCCGCCCGCAACATCAATGGCAAGGCGATTCTGTACGCCGACAAAATAACCCGATCCATTGAGAAAGCCGTGGAGGAAACCGACCGCCGCCGTGCCAAGCAAGTGGCACACAATACAGCCATGGGCATCACCCCGACGAGCGCCACTCGCAACGTCACCGACGTTCTGGAGGTTCCCATTCCGGGCGGAGGGGGCAATTACGCCTACAAGCCAAAATCCAAGGCGGCGGAGAAGTCGGCGGAGTATCATGTGCTTAAACCCGCCGAGGCGACCAAAATGATCAAACAATTGGAAGAGAAAATGTACGCTTTGGCCCGTGAATTGGAATTCGAAGAGGCAGCAAAGGTCAGGGATGAGATAAAGGAAATCCAAGCAAGGGCATTTGTGGATTAAACTAAACGTCACGCAAGCAGCGTGGCTTTATACCAAGAGGACACATTATGACAACCAACACCACTGACCGCACCGAAGCTGAGGCTATCATCACGCTTTGCGAATGCGGCAAGAAAATGCCAACCTGCGGAACCACTGAAATCTGTGTCACCTGCATGCGCAAGCTGAACCCTAAGGCGTTTAGGGATACCCTGCAAGACCTCCTTGAGACATGGACAGCCAACCGCCCGGATGTCGAGGTTGAGGAATTGCACAGCCTTTGCCCGGCGATTGGCTCCATGATTCGTTTGGAGTCCCGTCACACGCAGAAACCCGGGGACGTGACTTGTGAAAAAACATAGCAGCCTAATTGACGGTCTGAAGGCTGCCCCGCAACCGCCTGCGTGTGGGTTTGCGTTACATCACAGTTATTCTTAATTCAGTATGTTTCTAACAATTAAATTTAGCCATGCCACCAGGAAAACCACGAATTGTTGACTATGTGGAAAAGATCAGATTGCGTGCTTGCGATCTGAGGCCGGGTATGTATGTTTGCGAATTGGATCGCCCATGGCTGGAAACCCCCTTCCTGCTCCAGGGGTTCGAGGTGGAAAATGATACCGACATCGAAGCGGTCATGCAGCATTGCGAATATGTCTACATCGATCTAATGCGCACCAAAGTGGTCAGGGTGACCATAGACGAGTTGCCTGGTTCATTCATCAATGATAAGAAAAGGGCTTTTGCCGAAAAGGACATGAAGGCCGCCGATTCGATGCGCCAAAATACATCGAAGCTGATCATGAGTTTCATCGACGAAATTCGCTTTGGGCAGAGCGTGGATATTCAGTTGGCAAAAAATGCGGTTTCGGATTGCGTGGCCAATCTGACCAAAAACCCAGAGGCCATGATGTTCCAGACCCGGATGCGCAATAAAGGCGAAGGCCTTAACCAGCACTCATTCAATGTTTGTGTTTATTCCATCGTCCTAGGCCGCCTGCTCGGCTATGATTCCACCCAACTGGAGCAGCTTGGCACTTGCGGTTTGTTGCACGACATGGGCAAGGTGACCATCGCCGATGAGATCCTCAACAAACCGGGTCCGCTCAATGACGAGGAGACGGCCATTGTCCAAGCCCATACCACAGCAGGGCGGGATATTCTGATGTCCGGGCGCAATATCTTCAGCGGCACGGTGGATGTCGCCTATGGACACCATGAGAATATTGACGGAACGGGCTACCCCCGTGGGATGCAAGGGCATCAACTGAACATAAACTGCAAAATCGTGGCGGTGGTGGACAAATACGAAGCGATCACCAGTCCCAAGCCCTATCGGCCTGCCGGAGACCACTTGAGCGCAGTGGCCATCCTCAACCAATTGGCGAGGGACAACAAAATCGATAGCAGCCTAACCTCGGCTTTTGTTTCTTACTTGGGAATTTACCCGCCGGGCACCATAGTCGAGTTGAGTTCGGGGGAGGTTGCCATAGTCCTTGAATCCAACCCCAGGCAACGTTTGCGGCCACAAGTCCTAGTGGTGCGGGACGCCGACAAAGCCCCAACCCAGCGTTTCGTCGATATGAGCGAGAAGATTGCCGATGACAATGGGCGTCCTTTCCGGATAGTGACAGTGCGCCGCCCAGGCGATTTCGGCATCGACCTGAGCCAGTATTACGATATCATCATGCAGGCTTTCAATAGTTGACAGGATCGAATTGTCCTGCAATGTCGCCCTTTTGTAGAACGGAACCCCCATGCATTCTGTAGAGCTGCTTTCACCCGCCGGAACCTTAAGAAACATGCGCTACGCCTTTGCCTATGGCGCGGACGCGGTCTATGCCGGCCAACCCCGTTACAGCTTGCGGGTGCGCAACAATGATTTTTTGGAAAACAACCTGAGCTTAGGGATGGCCGAGGCGCATGGTTTGGGCAAAAAGTTTTATCTTGCCGTCAACGTCCTGCCGCATAACAGCAAAATCAAAACTTTCATCAAGGACATCGGCACAATTGTCGCGATGGGTCCCGATGCGCTGATCATGGCGGACCCCGGCCTGATCATGCTGGCGAGGGAAAACTGGCCGCACATGCCTATCCATTTGTCCGTGCAAGCCAATACCATGAACTACGCCTCGGTGAAATTCTGGCAGTCGGTGGGTATTGGCCGGATTATTTTATCGCGGGAATTGTCGCTGGATGAAATCGCCGAAATTCGCCAGCAATGCCCGGACATGGAATTGGAAACCTTTGTCCACGGCGCGTTGTGCATCGCCTATTCCGGGCGTTGTCTTTTGTCCGGTTATTTCAACCACCGCGACCCCAACCAAGGCACCTGCACCAACTCCTGTCGCTGGAAATATGCCACGACCCCGGCGCAAGAAAATGCCGAGGGGGATTTTGTGGCGGGCACACTCGATATTTCCCTGTCCGAACTGAACAAGGCCGATTGCGGCGGTGCCAACCGCCATCCCTTGGCCGATCAAGTTTACTTATTGGAAGAGGAAAACCGCCCCGGAGAATTCATGCCGGTGATGGAGGACGAGCACGGCACTTACATCATGAATTCGAAAGATTTGCGGGCCGTGGAACATGTGCGGCGGCTCATCGATATCGGTGTGAATAGCTTGAAAATCGAAGGCCGCACCAAATCCCACTATTACGTCGCCCGCACGGCCCAAGTATATCGTCAGGCCATTGACGATGCCTTGGCCGGTCGCGATTTCAACCCGCAACTGCTCGGTGTGTTGGAAAATCTTGCCCAACGCGGCTACACCGATGGCTTTTATCAGCGCCATCATACCCATGAGCAACAAAACTATCTGCGCGGCTATTCGCAGAGCCATAAGCAGCAATTTGTCGGCGAAATAACCGGGTATGACCCTGAAACTGGTTTAGCCGATATTCTTGCCAAGAATAAGTTTGCCGTGGGTGACCGTTTGGAGTTGATACTACCCGAAGGCAACCAAGACATAGTCTTGGAAAGCATGAGGGACAAGCATGGAAACCCACTGACTGAAGCACCTGGCGGGGGATGGGAAGTCAAAATACCTTTGCCATTGGTCGGAGAAAGAGGGTTGTTGGCGAAGTATCTTGTATAAGCCAGGATATATTTTTCCTACTGCCTCTTTTTCAAACCCTCAATCTCCGCCAATGGCAATTGGGTGAACATGGCAACTTGAGATGATGTCTTTGTCACCCATGGCTCACTGTAACATTTTTTAGACGGGCATTGCGCATCCCTGCGAGTTACACGCTATAAATTTTCCACACTATACCGAACCGAAAGCTTGTGCTCCGCACCCGGCGCAATCGTCACCACATCATCGGCGGCATTGGCCGTTTCCACGCAGACCATATTGGCATGACAGGCTTCTCCCATGTCGGCGATGGCGGCGGCTTTTTCCGCGCCCGGGTTCCAGACGATGGTGGAACGGCTGCCTTGTTTGCCGATAAGGATGCGGCGTTTCAGGCTGGGGTCTTCAATTTGGCAGTCGCCGCCGGCATCCAGATAAATACGGTCAACTTCGCCCTCTATACGTATCTGCCCTTCTTGCTGTTTGCGTTTGCCTTCCTCCAGCTTGTCGATGTAGGGGTGGCCGTCCAAACCCAGGATTGAAATTTGCCTGACATCGCCAACCCGGAAATAAGCATGCAGGGCTTGACCGATGGTGACCGGATCGGCCCCCTCGTTGCGGGTGACCAGTTCGATCCCTAGGGTGTTGCCCACCGTAAAACGAATTTCCACTGGCGTTGAATGCGGCCACACGGCCCGGCTGGCTTCGTTCGGCGGCAGACGCAGGACCAATAACGTGCCGCCGTCATCCAGCTTGGCGGTTTCGGCCACCTCCCAAAGAGAGGTGCGGGCAAAGCCATGGAAAGGAAAGTTTGCCTCGCTGGGGTGGGACGCGAACCAGGGCCAACAAACGGGAACACCGCCGCGTATCGGTTTGCCTTCGGCGAACCGGGCCAAGGGAGACAGCCAAATGACGGGCTGGCGTCTGCGCGGCGTCCAACTCGCCAAGTGGGCGCCTTGTAGGAAAATGTTGGCGCTGGCGTGTAAGTTGCCGATCTCGGCGATGGCCAACCCGCCTGGCCCATTGTTAAAATTCAAATGGCCGTCTATGGCGAATTTTTGGTTTACGGCGGGTAGGTCAACGGTAGTCATGGGGTATCCTGATGGTTGGTGATGAGCGGTTGGGCGAGGTCCGAAAAATAAATCCCAAATGTAGAGTGCCCTTCAAGGCGCTAGGGTGGCCCTTCCCAAGCGCCTGCCCAGTGCGATGCCAGGCACCTCGACAAACCGGTAGGAGGGCGCGGCAAGGCAAACGGAGCAAACAATGGTTGCGGCGAATCCTGACCACCAGGCGAAATAAAACCCATCGACGGAGGCATCAAGCAAGGACAGAAGTAGCGGAGTGACGTTGATCAGCACCGCGAAATGAATAAGATATATACTATAGGAAACCTTTCCAAGATAGCGGAGCGCCGGGAAAGACAGTATTCGCTGAAATTTGGCCGATCCCATGACGCACAACAACAACACCCCTGAACCCAACCCGGTCAACCAGTCAACCGCTTTTGGGCTTATCCATGGATCGAAGGTTTCACCGATGGTGTATAGAAATAGTCCAATTACCCATGACAAGAATCGCCAACCGAGCTTGGCCCGTAACTGCCTGGCAACCGCTTGATGGTGCTTGGCCACCAGTATCCCCAACATGAAATGGAATAAATAGGGCGAAACTCCCAAGGGATGGATCGCAAACAAAGTGAAAAACACCAGCCAAGCCGAATGTCTGGTGGCCAACAAAATGCAAGCCGGAACCAATAAAGACAGGGCCAATTCGATGCTCAGCGTCCACGCTTGCGGAAGGAACCGCATTTCCATCCTCATGCCCAACAGGAAACTGTCCTTGAAAAAGTCAAACCAATTCGCTGGCTGCCCCCATAAGGTGTGCAGCCACTCATTTTGCCGGGGTACTGTGGCGGGCATAGTTGCGGCGACCCATTGATACCGCTGATATAGCCAGTAGCTGATCGTCAAAACCAATAGGTAAGCTGGCCAAATCCTGAACACACGCCCTAGAATATAGGCGCGGAGCCGGTAATGTGACAGGTCTGGGCTTGTGGTATGGCGAAAGTGCTTCAGCGAAAGCACCAAGCCGCTCAGTACAAAAAAGAGGGAGAAAGCCGCACCGCCATCCCACCAGATATGCAAAGGGGAATAGGTCAGTAGGCGGTCGCAGTAATCACTGCGGCAGGGAAGGTCATAGGCGCGGACATAATGCGAACCGATCACCGCCAACGCAGCCAAGCCACGCAAGGAGTCCAGATAGGCCAAATGGGTTTGGGAAGGTGGCCCCACCCCGATTATCCTTTAACAAAATCCGGTTTGCCCGAGGTCAGGCCAAGCCGTTCGCGCACCCTGTCCTTGGATTTTTCGGATTTGCGCAACAGAACGAAGGCCGCCCCGGTTCCGCCATGGAACCCCTGTGCGCTGTGGAAGGCCATGACCTCTTTGAATAAGGGTAGCCAACACGCCAGGTAGCTATTGATCATCGCCTGCCCTTGTTGGAAAAACTGCTTGTCTTCGTGATTCACGTTCGCTTACCCCGCTGTCAAGGCACCTATTATAGTGGTCGAAAGCGGGGGGCGCTTCGTCTGATTTCTGAAAAAAGAGGGGCTGTCCGCCCCTCTTCAATTCCGTAAGGTTATTGCCGGCCTTAGTTTTCGCTGACGACAATAATTTTCTTCGGCTGAATCACTGATTTTTTCGGGATGATGATTTCCAACACACCGTTGGCGTAGCGGGCCGAGATGCCATCGGAATCCACCGTGTCCGGCAGCGAAAAACGGCGGTGGAAGCTGCCATGCAGGCGCTCGACGCGCTTGTAAGCCTCGCGATTGGTTTTTGCCTCTGTCTCGCGTATCCCGCTTAGGGTTAAAATGCCGTTTTCCATGCCCACATCAATGGTGCTGGGGCTGACGCCCGGCAAGTCGGCTAAAAGCACGTAGCGCTCTGCCTCTTCTTTGATATCCACGGCCGGGACCCACTCCGCCGTGGCCGATGTGCCTTCCGGTATGCCGTTTCCGATGTCCTGCTTACGTTCCAGTTCTCTCTGCAATTGCGATAAAAGGTTCCAGGGTTCGTAAAGTGATGCCATGATCTTATCCTCGGTTAGGGTTAAACAACGCTGCTTGATATGGCCTCGCCGATGAATTTATTCAAGCAGGGAAGAAAGTTTTTTTGACTGCCAGTCCAGCCCCGTGTCGGCATCCATCGGAGCAGCCTTGGACTTTGCTGGCTTGGTTGGACAAACCGGCCCATAATGTAGGAACAATTAGGCAAATTGTTGCCGCGAGCCTTGCCAGATGGCTGGCTAATGCTTTAGTTTATGTGCTAACAAACAAACGGGAGTTATTGTGATGGGTCTTCTCCGAACTGGGCTTACGGTTTTACTAGCGATTTTGTTGACAGGGTGCTTCGGCGCCAAGGAGGAGGAGCCTCCACCCCCATTGCCCCCTACCAAGATCGAACTGCACATCGAAGCAGCGAAGGATGTCAATCCTAACGTGGAAGGCAAGGGGGCACCGGTGCTGCTGCGGATTTATGAATTGAAGGGGCTGACCGGATTCAACGCGGCGGATTATTTTGCACTCAATGAGAAAGACCAAGCGGCCCTCGGTGCGGATTTGGCGCGCAAGCAGGAACTGATGCTGAGGCCAGGCGAAAAGAAGACTCTGCTGCTCCAGCCCGAGGATGCCGCTGGATTTTTTGCCGCTTATGCCGGTTTCCGAAGCTTGGGCTCGGCCCGCTGGCGGGTTTCGGCCCCCATACCGCCCCATGCCACCAGCGTTTTCGAGTTGAAACTGACGGGTACGCAAATGGTGTTGACCACGCCGCAGCCTGCGCCGCAGCCCGGTCAGCCTGAGTCTGGCCCGGCATCCGAAGAAGCCAAAAAATGATTCCTTGTAGATTTTCCACAAGGCGCACCCTAGTGACAAAACGCTCAATGTGACCACCGGCCGCTTCCACATGGGTGAACTCGCAATGGAAATTATGATGCGGTTTTCTCTTTTTGTGACGGGTTTTTCGAAACGCTGTATTTGCAGGGACCTACAGACATAGGACTTTGCGGAGTTGAAGAGAAAAATTTGGGTAATCTGCTTTAAAAAAATTCTAGGATGGGAATTGTTAAACGTTTTCGCAGTCCTAAAATTTAAGGTAAGCATAGAGCTTTAAAGTGCTAGGAATTTAATTCCGAAACCGCCTAAATAAATCATAGGCGGTAAGCTACAGCGTTTTCAATATCAATTGATTACCTTATTTAAGCCGTAGGAGCGGGCCATGCCCGCGATTGATTGGGCCGATTCAGCAAAAATGGGCTATTTATCGCGGGCATGGCCCGCTCCTACATGTTGCGTATATTCATTTTTAAGTAACTATTTGATATTAAAAACGCTGTATGTGGATTTATAGGCTATGTTTTTGGCCTGTCCAAGCAGTAATAATAGTGGGACGATTTTGAAATATAACCTTTTATAATAAGGAATAACCATGGCTTTCCTGCCATTTTATTCTCCTTCGTCCGCCCCTCCAAAATTAGTCGTTATCGGTGGTGGCTACGCTGGAATGGCATCATTAATAAGCTTTTATCGCCACTGCCGCGGCGCAGATATCACTCTCGTGGATCCACGCTTGGATCACTTTAAGATTACTCATTTACATGAGCAATTTCGCCAGACATCGACAAAGCTTAAAGTCCCTTTTGAAGTGTTGGAACAACGCTTTGGGTTTAGGCATGTAAGAGCAGCCGTGGAATATGATGATGATACTTTGCTCCAATGGCAATCTGATCGGTATATCACTGTTGGCGATGAACAACTAAGTTTCGATTATTTGTTGCTGGCATTGGGTACACAAATTGAAAAATTACAATCCTCCGATCAGACAATTGATCTGAACGATTTGTCTGGTGATGCATTCCCGAAAGTTATTGAGCGCTTATCGGGCTTGCAAGACGGCCGAATTCCAATTTCAGTTGTTGGCGGCGGGCCTACTGGCATTCAATTTTTATTCGAAATAGCCCATTGGTTAAAGTCCGCAAACAAACAAAACCCACTACGCCTTATAGATGCCTTGGACGATGTATTGACGCAGTTCAAACCAGATTTGGCCAATTATGTAAGGGCAGGTATGCTTGAACTAGGAATTGAGTTCATCCCTAACTGTCTCTTCCAAAGTCAGGATGGGGAGTCTATTCTGATTGAAAACAAATTGACTGGCGAATTCGCGAAGCTTGTATCAGGTTTGACATTTATTTTCGTGGGGAAAAGATCGTCAATGGCTTTGGAAACGAATGCTTTTGGACAAGTTATGCTGGGCCGTACAACCCTGTCGAGAATTTTTGCCGCTGGGGATTGTTCACGCTATCGCTCACTAGGCTCAAACACGCCCACAGCCCAATCGGCAGTCCGCAAAGGGAAAGTATGCGCCCGCAACATCTTGCGCCATTCGGGGAAACTAAAAATCATGGAACCCTATATTCATCAGGATTTGGGCTATGTCATCAGTTTAGGGCCACGGGACGCGATTGGCTGGATAGGATTGCAGGCCAATGTGGTGGCAGGTGCGCCGGCTGTGGTCGTGAAGGAACTGGTGGAGGCGCAGCATGAACTGCTCTTGGCCGGAATTGATACCTATCTGATTTAGCGGATAAACGGAGATTGTAATATGTTTAATTTAGGTTCAAAGAATCCGGTTGTCGGCAAAGCGAGTATCACGATTAGCCGCCCGACCGAAGATGTTTTCAAGTTCATTAGCATAGACTTTTTTCAAAACTACCCAAAATGGTCGCCGGAAGTCATTCAGCTTGAAGCACTGACGGAAGGCCCGGTGAAATTGGGGATCATCGCCAGACAGGTGCGTGTGGACCAAGGCCACCGTACTGAATCCAAGTTTCGAGTGACCGTTTATGAACCCAACAAGTGCCTCTGTTTTACCGGGGTTTCAGACCCATATCGTTGCACCTATGAGTTGGTCGACTCGAATCCTGGGAAAGCGGCCCGGTTGAGTTTTACTTTTGAGCTTCTAGAAATCCAGATGTTTATGCGGCCATTCGAGAAACTGATTCGCAAAGTGGTTCAGGACGGTACCGAGCGTACAGTAAGGAATATCAAGCGTCTGGCCGAAACCAATATCCATGTGTCAGCCTAGCCAATTATCATAACCAGAAAGCAGGAGAAAAAAAATGTCATTCGTGGTGGAAAAAGACCCGGGATTGATCCCCCATATACTGTCCCAAATCTTGGATTCTTCAGTAAACGGCATTACCTTGGCCGACCCCGATCAAGAAGACATGCCTATTGTGTATGCCAATAAATCGTTTGAATCCATGACGGGCTATTCCCAAGAGGAAATCATCGGGCGCAACTGCCGTTTTCTGCAAGGGGATGAGCGTGACCAAGAAGCTCGCTTCCAACTAAGGAAGGCCATCGACAACTGCCAACCGATAGAGGTAAACATCCGAAACCATCGAAAAAACGGCGAATTATTCTACAATCATTTGGCTCTCACGCCACTTTTCGACAACGAAGGAAAATTGATGTACTACCTCGGTGTGCAATATGATGTCACCGCGCTAGTAAGGGCGGAAGAGGAAATCAAACGCCTTAGCGAAAATTTAGAAGAAATAACTGTAAGTTCCGCAAAATCATAACCCTCTCGCCGAAACTCAACTTACAACAGGAATTCGACACATGACTCAAATTAATACGAGTGCCTGTGTGCCTTACACCCCAAAACAGATGTACGATTTGGTCAACGACGCATCCACATACCCCCACTATTTGCCTATGTGCAGCAATGTACTGATCCGATCAAAGACAGTCGATCGGCAAGTAGCCACAATCACTCTGTCAAAAGGTAAGATTAAAATGGATTTTACCACCGCGAATGTGATGGAAGACAGCAAGCAGATTGATATGAATCTGGTGGACGGCCCCTTCAAGTATTTGCGGGGTACATGGGTTTTCAAACCTACCCACCAAGGCGGATCCGAAATATCCTTCAATCTCGACTTTGAATTCTCCAATCCCTTGTTGAAAATGGCATTCGGTGCATTTTTCAAGGGTATGGTGGAATCAATGGTTGGTGCGTTTTGTGACCAGGCCAGCCTACGTTATGGGAAACCAACCTCTAGGGCATAGTTCTGGTTTCAAGCTTTTAGGCTCGGACTAAAGGTCTGATTGAACTGAAACCCCCATCCACGGAAAATATTTGCCCTGTCACCCAATTGGACTCATCGGACAATAACCAACAGATTGCCCCAGCGCCGTCTTCAGTTAATCCATTATGATAATTTAATTTAATGCCTCCAATTGAAAAAAGAGACCCGCCCAAAGGACGGGTCAATCGCATAAATGATGCAAAATCTCCATGAGGAGGAACTAATTATCTGACTGATGGGTGAAAAGCAAGTTCCTTATGCCACTTTTTTTTGTCTGTGCGCTGGTAAGTTGGGTGGTTTATCCCTCATAATAATGATGCTTAATTTTAAGCACCCTGACAAAACATCTCCAACTAGGTTGATTCGATGAAGAAAATTCTGACCGTGTTTGTTGCCGCTTTGCTGCTTACCGCTTGCGGCAACAGCAAGGAACAACAGGACCTTAAACAGGTTCTAACTGAAAAGTTCAAGGATGATAGCGATTTGAAGGATTACAAGTTGAAACCCGAAGATATCGCCGAGTGTGTGGTGGCGAACATATCCGAAGAGGCACCCCCCGTCCCCGGCGATCCCAAGCGCGTTCGCTATTTTGAAGCGTTTACCAAATTTGCTTCGGTAAAATCCCCAAGTGATCTGGAAAAAGCCGTTAAGGAATATCAGGATGTTTTTGGGGGTATCAAGGAAACCTATGCCGCTGCAAATAATGTGACTGACTTCATCATGAGTTGCATGGGCATGGCGATTGAAAAGGCCACGCCCGACGGAAAAGCCCCTCCCGAAGAAAAAGCTCAACCGGAGGAAATGGCCCCGCCGGAGGAAAAAGCCGCCCCCAAGCAATAAGGCCAATTCCGACAGTGGCCGCGACCATTTGACATGAGGTGGAAGCCGCTTCCACCTCAGGGAGTTTGTTTAGCGGAAATCGCCTAAGCCGCTTTTCCAGGACGCGCCTCTGTCAGGGAAGTCTAGCGCCTACGCCCCGGGTCGGCTTGTTTGGCTTTGGGAGTGCCACTGTTCCAGCGGCCCGGTGGCGTCTGCGAGTTGCGGCGTGATGCCCCTTCATTGGCCCCCCGGGAACTGCCTTTTAAGGCGGATCGGGGCAAATTGGGGTTGCGCGTATCAAGGGAGAATGAAGGCTCGAAGCCGGGTGCGGTCACACGGGGAATATCCTTGTTCAAGACACGTTCGATTGCGGCCAGCAATTTTATCTCCTCCTGGCAAACCAGTGACAACGCCTCGCCACTTGACCCGGCGCGGCCAGTGCGGCCGATACGATGGACATAATCTTCCGGCACATTGGGCAATTCATAATTGACCACATGGGGCAATTGATCTATGTCCAGGCCGCGGGCCGCGATGTCGGTGGCAACCAGAACCGTCACCTTGCCGTTCTTGAACCCCGCCAAGGCTTGGGTTCGCGCCCCTTGGCTTTTATTGCCATGCAGCACACCCGTGTCGATGCCGTCCCGCTCCAATTGCCGGGCCAGCCGATCTGCGCCGTGTTTGGTACGCACGAAGACCAATACCTGTTTCCACCGCCCACTGCCCACCAAGTAAGCAAGCAGTTCGTGTTTCCGATCCTTTTCGACCGCATAGACCGTATGGCTGACGAGTTCCGTAGGTGCATTCCGGCGGGCAACCTCGATTTCAAGTGGCGCATGGAGAATCTGGCCCGAAAGGGTGCGAATCTCATCCGAGAAGGTTGCCGAGAACAGCAGATTTTGCCGTTTGCGGGGCAGCAGGTTGATGATTTTGCGCACATCATGGATGAAGCCCATGTCCAGCATGCGGTCGGCCTCGTCCAATACGAGGATTTCCACGCGGGAAAGATCCAATACCCGCTGGCCGACAAGATCCAGCAGCCGGCCCGGTGTCGCCACGAGGATGTCAACGCCTTTGCGCAGACGGTCGATTTGAGGGGTTATGCCCACCCCGCCGAACACCACTGTGGCGCGCAGGGGCAGGTATCGGCCATAAGTCACCACGCTCTCATGGATCTGGGCCGCCAACTCGCGGGTGGGCGTCAACACCAGCGCACGCACCATGCGCCTTGTCGCCGGCGCATTGGGTGTCTCGTTAAGCAGTTGCAACAGAGGGAGCGTAAAGGCGGCGGTTTTGCCGGTGCCGGTTTGGGCGCCTGCCAGCAAATCTTTCCCGTTCAGAACGGCGGGGATGGCCTGTTTTTGCACTGGAGTGGGTCGTTCGTAACCCTCTTCGGATACGGCGCGCAACAGTTCGGCGCTAAGGCCGAGTTGGGAAAAGGACATTAATCACCTAGTCGATAAGTAAAGGGGCGCGTCTGCCGGAAAGAATTCCGGGCCGATCCAGACGGTAGGGGCAACGCAGCGTAGCGCCAGTAGGGAGGAAGCTTGCTGCGGGGAGGAAAGCGCCGATAGGCGGGCGGGCGTAATATCACTTTAAGAGTATACCCTATAAATGATGCCGAGTCATAAGGTTTATGGCAATGTACCCGCCGTGGCCGGGCAATCGCCCAGATAGCTCGCATGAATCTTGTTTTGCATATCGACTTTTTCCTCGCCTCCCAGGGTGACGTTGAGGACTCCGTCAACCGTAGTGGCCGTATAGGTGACTTGGCCGTGTCCCTTGATGCCTAGGATCCCGGCACAACTGACATCAAACGTAAGTGTGTTGCCAGAATACTGCCGGTTCAGGAAGTCACATCCGGTAGCCCCGGATGAACCTAGGCTTAGCAGCAGCCGGTCGGGGTTTTGCGCGTCGGATTCGGTCAGGCATTGACTCGTTTCAAAGGGCTGTGGCTTCCAATCCGGCGATGCCGGCACCCCCGATTCCAGAGAGATTTTCCATTGCCCCGGCCTGATGTCCTCAACAGCAAGGCCGATATTGGCCGCGGTGACTAGGTTAAGTGCGGTGAAAGCTAAGAGTTTCTTCATGGATTTCCCTAAATGTTGACGGATTTTTAGATGCATGGGTTACTTAGGCGAGGGAAATATTGTCTCCATCGACGATCAAAACCAAAGTCCCAGCATCAACCCTGCCGAACAGGTCGATGACATCGGGGCTGGTCATGCGGATGCAACCATGGGATTCAGGCTGGCCGGACACCCCGTGGTCCGGGCTACCGTGGATATAAATATAACGCCACGCAGTATCGACTTCATGGTAGCGGTTGATGCCCGGCTCAAGCCCGCCTAGCCAAAGTATGCGGGTGAGTATCCAGTCACGATCGGGAAATCTCCTTTCCAGTTCGGCATCGTATGTCTCGCCCGTAGGCCGCCTCCCCACAAACACGGAATTGCTTGGCGCATCCCTGCCAATTTTGGCACGGACCACATGCCAACCCCTGGGTGTGCAACCGGAGCCCCTTATCTCCCCAGACCCGTTTTTGGCGGTCGAGATCAGGTAGCTTTTCACGACCACTCCATTATCAAACAGCAATAGCCGTTGGTCAGGGATGCTGACGTGGAGATAAAAGCTTGGGATTTGCATTATTGTCACGGGAAATAATGATTGAATACTATTCTACCGTTCAAACAAGGCAATGGACTCGACATGGGTGGTATTTGGAAACATATCCATCACCCCTGCCTTGACCAGGCGATAACCCTGCCCGTTGACCAAGATGCCTGCATCGCGGGCCAAGGTCGATGGATTGCATGACACATAGACAATACGGGAAGCGGACCACTTGCCGGCATAAGCCAGTATTTCCATCGCCCCGGCACGGGAAGGGTCGAGCAATACTTTGTCGTACTTGCGATTGGCCCAAGGCGATGAATCCTGCGGTTGGGTGAGGTCGGCCACATGGAAAGCCACATTGTCCAAGCCGTTGTCCAGTGCGTTTTGCCTTGCCCGAGCCACCGCCTCCGCCCCGCCTTCGACACCGATTACCTGGGCTGCTTTTCGTGCCAGAGGCAACGTAAAATTACCGATGCCGCAGAACAAATCCAAAATTTCATCGCCGGCTTGAGGGTCCAAAGCCTCCAATACCCGGTTGACCATTTTGCGGTTAATGGCCACATTCACTTGGGTGAAGTCGGTAGGCTGGAAACGGAACTCGACCCCGTTTTCCGGCAAGGCATAACCCAACAACGGCGGGTTTTCCGGCCATAACGCAAACACTGAATCCGGCCCTTTGGGTTGCAGGTATATGTCAAAGCCAAAACGCCGGCCGAAACTACGCAGTATTTCCAAATCATCTTGGGCAGGCGGGCCCAACACCCGAAATACCAAGGCAGCGCGTTCATCGCCCACCGCCACTTCGATTTGCGGAACTTGGTCGCGGATGCTTAATGATTCAATCATCACCGACAGGTCTGGCAGACAGTCCCCCACTTGCGGGTGTAGCACGAGGCAAGTTCCGAGTTCGGCTAGGAATGAACTGGCCTTCTCGCGGAAACCCACCAGCACCTTGCCCTTCTTCGCCACCCATTTGACGCCAAGCCTGGCTTTATGGCGGTAACCCCAATGCGGGCCGGTCAACGGCGGCCAGACTGACTCAGGCTCGACCTTGCCGATGCGGCGGAATTGCTCCATCAGCAAATTTTGCTTGATGTTGATCTGCCCGGCTTCGTCCAAATGTTGCAGGCTGCAACCACCACAGACACCAAAATGCGGGCAGCGCGGTTCAATCCGGTTAGGGGCAGGGGTGATGACCCGTGCAACGCGGGCTTCGGCATAATCACGGCGGATGTCGGTGTAGACAAACTCGACCTCCTCACCGGGCAATGCGCCATCGACAAACACCGCCTTGCCATTGACATGGGTGACACCCCGCAAGTCGTGGGCAAAGGATTCGATTTGGGCGGCGACGGGGGTTTTCGGTACGGATTTACGATTGGGGCGTTTGGACATAGTGTGAGTTATTTGCCTAGATTGGAAAGCGGCAGTACCAGTTGCCTAGACTGTTCTCCAAGCTTGTGGAAACCGTGGTGAAGATAAAATGCCTCGGCGCGTTCGTCCTTGGCATCGACAAGCAAAGCGAATACTGCGATTTCAGAGCGCGTGGCCCGCAATATGGCATCCCACAATAAGGTTCTGCCAAGTTTTCGACCTTCGCAATTATGATCGACAGCTAACCGTCCCAATAAGGCGACTGGAACGGAGGGATAGCGTGGAAGGCGCTTGATGATTGTTTCAGGCAAGTCTGCCAAGGGGACACCAGCGGCGGCAAGGGTATAAAAACCGGCTACCTTGTAAGAAGCAACTTCAATCGCAACATAACACACTGATACGCGACGGCGCATGTCTTGAGTGGCTTGCCCTCGGAAATATCGGTTCAAGGCTTCGATGCCGCAATCAAACTCTGACCGCTTATGCGCAGAATTTAGCGTTTCGATACGAAACGGTGAGGTCAACGCGAACTCTCGATTAAACGGGCATGGTCTTCCTGTGCGAGTAGCAACGTTGCCGACGGTTCCGGCGGATCAAGCAGAAGTTCGACAAAGCGTTTTTGCTCTTCGACTGTCAAGCGGATGACCTGACTTTCCTCAATTGTTTTCATAGCGGCCTCTTGCGCAGCTGCGGCCATGAACTCGCTGACACTACGCCCCTGAATTTCGGCGGCGCGTTTGACCATAGCCAGAGTATCGGGAGGGATGCGGGCCTCGACCCGAGTATTACGGTCGGAAGTTTGGGGCATTTTGGAACCTCATTATTTTGCATTAAGGTCAATTGTATGTGAAATATCTGTACAGTGCTTAGATTATCCCGGAATCCGCAAATTCCAGTAGGGTTACGCTGCCATCAATATCCCATCGCTTTTGCACAATCAAGCCACAGTAAGGGATGCTGTTGCTTAAACTCGTTGAATGGCGTTTCATCTTGGCCTGTGCCGATAAAACACCAGCCTAGCAAACCGTGCTCATCCGCTTCCTGCAATTCAGTAATGAGTTTGTCAGCCGACAGATTGGGTTTATCCAAAAACCGCTGGACTTTTTTGCAAAGGCGGCGGTAAGTCTTTTGGTATCCCACTGCCAACGCCTCACGCCGGTCAAGTTGGAGTATCTTGACGGTTTTCTTTCCCTTGGGATTATATGCATTGGCTTGCAGATCAAACCGGGCACTTAAATTTCCGGTATCCGGGTCAAAATCAAGATGTCGCCAAGGCTCCTCTTTGCTTGGATCAATCAACAAGGGGCGTTTGCCTTGCAAAGGAAATTGGTTGCCTTTGAACCTACCGCACTCGGTGCAACACAATAGCAGATTGCGCCATCGAAACATCCGTTTCGGATAAGCGGCTTTCGGTCGGAAATGTTCGATGTCTGAGCCATGGGAATCCAGGCAATACATGCAGCGCTCCCTTTCACCCATCATCCTTTTGAGTGTGGCGATCACTTCCGCCATGGCTTCGGCTTGCCTGGCGCTTTTCCATTCTTTGCTGGAATCCAAATGTCCATCAACCAGTTTCCGGTTTGCCTGTTGTTGCCTCAGCTTGAGATAGGAGAGTGCGGCAGAAGGCAAAGGCAAACGGTTTACCTTGCGCACCGTTTACAATTCCTCTTCGTTTTCGCCGAATACCTTAAGTTGGCTTAATTGATCTTCCTCATCCGATGTCAATTGCGCCCCTGCACGACGCTTGGCTTTCAACTTGGCAAACTTGGCACGGCCTTCGACAGCACGAGGCGAGCGGGTGTTTTGCAGACCAAATGCCGAGGTTAATAAAATCGTGTCGGGCCGGGAAGCAATCACTTTGTTATATTCCTCCTTGGATAGTTTTTTGGGTTTGCCATGGCTACCGGGTTCTGGCAACACAAACAAGCCATTGTCATCAGCGGCTTGGCAAATAATCGGGCTGTGGGTGGTGACGAGAAATTGGATATTCGGGAAATGCCGTTTGAACCAGAAACCTATTTTTTGTTGCCATTCGGGGTGGAGATGGGCATCTATTTCGTCTATTAATACTACTCCTTGTTGCTCCATGTATACCGTTCCATCTTGGTTTTTATCATAATGCGGTAAAAAAATAGCGCTATTTGTAATATGGCGAAAAATATCGGCAAATAAAGCTAGCGCAGACCTATAACCATCGCTCATATCAGACCAATTCAATTCAACACCATTTTTATCCTTAAGCCATAGTCCATCAGAATCCACCCGGTTTACAGTAATCTGATTGGGTAATAGATCGTCACGTAAAATATCCAGCAGCAGGTCATGTTTTTTACTTTCTTCTGGTTTTTCTTCAAGCTTCTTGTGGTTTAGATTTATCAACCACCTATCAACTTCAGCCAAGGATGCCCCTTCCTGAAATAGGGTAACAAATTTTCCGGGATCACTATCAACCATTTGCCTAATAGCGTTAGCGGATTCTCCAGATATGCGCCGAAATGGGCCATAGCCACAACTAAACCAGCTATAGCATTTATTATGAGATGACTTAGCATCTACATTTTCAGTTAAACATGTTTCTTTCCTAATGTCCTTTTTTAAATCGATTTCTATATTCAAAAGCTCTTTATCTGGACATTCATAGTCTCTGTACACAGGCAACTTATCTTTTTGGATAACTAGTTGAATAGATGCAAAATCTACTCCATTCCGAATCCATCCTTGAAAACTGGGCTGCAAAGCACGAGCGGTCTCCTTTCCAACCAAACCCACAGCTATAGCCTTGAGCAGCGCACTTTTGCCAGACCCATTATCCCCGGTGAATACCGTCCAGCCGGCATAGCTTCCATCTGATCGTGTTAGATCAAAATCCAACTTTTCAAATCCACGGATGTTTTTAAGGATGATTTGTTTGATATACATGGTTAGTTTGTAGTGTGTGTATCGCGTACCGATGGCTCAGGCTTAAGATCATGAGTGGCTCTGAGGCAAACCGCTTGTAAATCTTCCGCTTTTAGATGGGGGTAATTCTCCAGGATCTGCGCCTCGTTCCAACCGGAGGCTAGCAGTTCCAGCACAAAGTCAACACCTATTCTCGTTCCTTTGATACGTGGTCTGCCGAACAATGTGTCGGCATCGAAAACTATACGGTCTTGCCAGTTCATGAAGTAATCCTATTATTAAGTCTACATGTTAGCTGTGGTGTAATTGCCGATCCATACGAACATTCACTTTATCAATATTGGATTTCCATTCCGGCACTTTGGGGATAGTCTCACCTCGTTGCAGATAGCTTTCCTTAACACCGATCCACGCTGTAGCCAATTCAGCAATAGCAATTTCTGTAGAGTATCCAAAAGCCGAAATATTTGGCATTTCAACAAAATGAGCCAGATAATCGCCATCATCGTCTTGGTATATGTTGATGGTGAAACCATCGAAAGGATCATGTAGTGCCATTTTCAACCTCATAAAGTGATTTCCAATAATGAATCCACCAAAAGAATTGTCCACGAAAAACACGAAAGGCACGAACGAATCTTGCTTTTGTTCGTGCTTTTCGTGTCTTTCGTGGACTCTATTTTTTTTCTACGAATCAGATTCTTCATTGGGATGCTTTTTCTCAGGAATCACCTAAAGCTTTTCTCGTTTTGTCATGATTGAGGCACTCGCCCAGCAATTCTCATTATGAGCCAAAGTGCAGGTAAACGACCCGTCATTCCGGCTTAGGATGCCGGAATCCAGTCACAAGGATGTGAAACCAAGGGTCGCCACCAAGCCTTTTTCAAACACTTACGCAACCGACATGTCACCGTCCATGGCGCTGGATTCCGGCATCCATGCCGGAATGACGGCAATGGAGCCATAATGAGAATTGCTGGCACTCGCCCACTAATCAGGAAAAACCCCCGTCGAAAGATACCTATCCCCACGGTCACAGATAATCACGACAATAACCGCATTCTCCACTTCCTCCGACAATTTTAAAGCCGCCGCAACCGCGCCGCCCGAGGAAACCCCGGCAAAAATGCCTTCCTTTGCCGATAATAGCCGGGTGGTTTCTTCCGCCGTGTGTTGATCCACGTCCATGATGCGATCCACTCGGTTGGCATCGTATATTTTCGGCAGATATTCCACCGGCCAGCGGCGGATGCCTGGGATTTTCGATTCGCCTTCGGGCTGCACACCGACGATTTGCACAGCCGGATTTTGCTCTTTTAAATAACGCGAAGTGCCCATGATCGTGCCGGTGGTCCCCATGGAACTGACAAAATGGGTGACGGTGCCTTGGGTGTCACGCCAGATTTCCGGGCCGGTGCCTTCATAGTGTGAGAGGGGGTTGTCTAGGTTGGCGAACTGGTCCAGCACCCTGCCCTCCCCTCTCGCCTCCATGGCGCGGGCCAAGTCGATGGCGGCCTCCATGCTGCCTTTGGCGGGCGTGGAGATGATTTCCGCGCCGAAGGCTTTCATCGTCGCCCGGCGCTCCGCGCTCATATTGTCCGGCATGATCAGCGTCATCCGATAACCCTTGATCGCCGCCGCCATCGCCAGGGCGATGCCGGTGTTGCCGCTGGTGGCTTCAATCAAACGATCCCCAGGGCTGATGTCGCCCCGCGCCTCGGCCTGCTGGATCATGCTGAGGGCAGGGCGGTCCTTGACCGAACCCGCTGGATTGTTGCCTTCCAATTTGGCGAGAATGATGTTGGACGTATCGCCCGGCAAGCGTTGCAAACGGACTAGGGGGGTGTTGCCGACGAAGGATTCGATGGAAGGATAGTTCATGCGTTGATACCGACTGGAGTGCGTGTTGCGCCGAATAGGGTCATTATACGGTCAATTGAGCGCTTACGGGCGGCATTTGGCTTTTCCAAATGCTCCGGGTTGCCGGTTTTGCCGCCCGGCACAGGTTTTTACTTTTTTGGTGGCGGCACTCTAGCCGGGTGTCACTTCCTTGTTCCCTTTGGATTTTGGCGGGGTCTTGCGGGCAAAGGCGCCGACAAGGGTGTCTAGCGCTGAAAATAGCACTTCGACACTATAACCCGCCAAAAATGCCAACGCCACAGTACTTAGCGATGTAATGTTTGTATTGTTGGCGGGTGACACGGGGCTTGTACCGCTGTTTGTGTCTTGGAACAAATCGGGGGGTGACACGCCTAAAAACAAACCTACGGCGATGCCGACCAATGGCCCCATGATGAGTCGTAAGTTGTAATTAATCAAGGTGGATTTGGAGAAGGTGACTGCTCCGATGGTATTCGTCAGATCGCGTAGTACATAAGCACAGGAACCGAGTAGGCCGTAAAGCAGGGGTAAAATGAACTCGGAGATTAGCCTTAGAATCCGTTCAGATTCGTTCAAGGCAAGATAGGTGGGAATGACCGCATTTTTTAGTTCGGCAAGGATCATGAAGTTATCTCGATTGGCCGATGCCATTGACTGCGGGTTTATTTCAACTCCAGACTGGATTTGCGCCGATTTTCCTAGCATCAAGGGATCAGGCTGGCCTTCCTTTGGCTGGCCCGGACTGGCAAGGGGCAAGTCGGATGCCTTCGATGCCGATTGCCCGGTCGTCAGGGACAGCCAAGTTGGTGTGTCTTGGGTAGTGTCCCCTTTTATGACACCTGATGTCATGCCCAACCCCATCAACACCCTGCCCCCGCCTTTGTCCCAAGAATTCAACTCGTCTTGTGACGCACGCAATTGGGCCGATTTTAGTTCGATAATATATTTTTCATGGAGCTTTTTGACATAGTTTTCTTGGCCTTCCTGCCCCGCAGCTTTCAAGCGACTGTCCTCTTTCGCGATCTTCGCCGTAAACAGTTCATCTATTGCCTGTTTTTGACTGTTGAAGGATGTCAATAAATTTTCTCTGATGGTCATCCCCATTTGCATATAACTTTGAAAATAGATGATGGACACCAGCACCAACAGGGAGCAGAAGCCATATGTAAGAACTGTTTTTTGGGCAATTGTTTGCTTGCGCCAAAGGCTTGCCGGCTGGCCGGCGCGATTCTCCAAGGTCGCATTGATGCTGGCAGAAGTCACCGGACTTATCTTCGCCACCACCGAACTGTAAGCCCCCCAGAACGCTTGCTCTTTTTCCACATCAACGACCAGCGTGCCATCGTCGTTGGCCAGGGCTTTCCCTATCTCAAGGATGGGGTTCATTTGTTCGGGGGTTAGGGTTATGCCACTATGGCCGGCGAACGCCAATAACGTGGTGGCATCGCGGACCGCATCGGAGAGGGGCAACTTCCAACCATTCCGACTCTTTGCGGCACCACTATCTGCTACGGGGCTGGTGTTTTTGAATAGGCTGGCTATCCACTTGAACGGGTTGGGCATGGTTCATTTCCTTCTCTCGAGTTAAGAAAATACGCTATCGCTTTGGCGTCAACCCGCCGCTCCGGCTTCAGCACCTGCGTGTGGCTTTAGTGCTTGATACCGCTGCCCAGGGTTTGCCCGGCGGGGTTATCAAAAAAAACCAGTGGCTAGGCATTGATGGTTGGCGCGTCAATCGGCCTTCTTGTCATCTTTTTTCGGTGGCGGGCGGTTGCCGGCGAAAGCGCTAACGAGGGTTTCCAACGCTGAAAACAGCACTTCGACGCTATAACCTGCCAAAAAGGCCAGTCCCATTGCGCCTATTGAAGTGTTGCCTACAGAGTCCGTTGTCAAACTGGGGGGCGTTCCGCCACCGACATCGCCAACCAAATTGGCGGCTGACGAGCCGAAAAAAAGCCCCACGGCGATACCGACCAACGGTCCCATGATTAGCCTCAGATTATAGTTGATCATTGTGGATTTGGAAAAGGTGACTGCCCCGATGGTGTTGGTGAGATCTCGTAATACATAAGCACAGGCACCGAGCAGGCCGTAAAGCAGCGGCAATATGAATTGGGAGATGAGCCGCAGAATTTGCTCGGATTCGTTCAGGGCAAGGTGGGAGGGAATGACGACGACTCTTAGCTCGGCCACGACCAATGAATCCGCATGACTTTCCGCCAATTGCCGTTGTACATCGGATTCCATTTCAGTCTGGTTTTGAGTAGACTGTCCGTTTGGCCCTTTCAGTTGCAAATCAGGGGACTTCCGAGGAATTTCTTCAAGCATCTTGGCGAGCCAGTTAAGAATTGGTTTTGGACGGTCATCATCCGTCATACCCGATGACATCCCCAACTTCGACAAAAACAGGTCGCCCGCCCTGCTCCAAGCATACATCTCGTCTTGAGACGCCCGTAATTTAGCCACTTCAAGCTCGACTTTATATTTTTCAAGTATCTTTTTATAAAAGTTTTCTTGGCCTTCCTGTCCAGCCGCTTTCAAGCGGGCGTCCTCTTCCGCAATCCTTGCCAAAAACAATTCGTCTATCGCCTGACTCTGGCCATGGAAGGCTGCCTGTAAATGGCTTCTGATGGTTATCCCCATCTGCATATAGCTCTGGAAATAGATGATGGACACCAGCACCACCAGGGAGCAGACACCGTATCTAAAAACTGTTTTCTGGGCAATCGTACGCCTGTGCCAAAGACGGGGATGTGAATTACCGTGATATTCCAAAGTGGCATTGATGCTATCGGAGGTCACCGGGCGAATTCTCGCCACCACTGCGCTGTAAGTTTGCCAGAACTTTTGCTCTTGTTCCGCATCGATTGCATTGGGTTCATTGTCGTGTTCCAGCAACCTGGCCATCTCGATGATGGGTTTCATCTGCTCCGGGTCCAGGGTGATTCCGTTGCGGCTAGCGAAAGCCAACAGCGAGGTGGCATCACCGACAGCATCATCAAGGGACAACTGCCAACTGCCCGAACTGGCTGCGGCAGCACTGCCGTCAGGTGTCTTGGCAGACGTGAAAAGGCTTGTCATCCAATTGAATACATATGGCATGGTTCGTTTCCTGTTGCAGCAATCATAAGAAAAATACGCCGATGCTTTTGCGGCAACCCTTAGGGGTTGCCCGTACCTCGCGGCGATAGGCATAGTGTTCCTGATTAAAAGCCGAAGCGGTATCGGAAAAAATCTGATTTTGAGGGTAAAAACGAAAAATATTCGATTGGATTGTTGCAGGCGAGGGTGTGCGTGTGCCATTTCATCGCCCGGTGTGGCGATGGCAGGGGTCAGGGCAGGCATGTGATCCTGCCCCGAATGGTTTTTCTGATTGATTGAATGGATGGCGGAAGTGCGTTGCCGGTTAGCCAAACATCTGCTTGACGACTTCCTTGGCTTTCACCAGCAAAGCTTTCCTCTCATCCAGCCCCAACGTTCCGCCGTTGATCAACTTGGTGACTTCCACGACATCATCGGCATCGGCCGGCTTGTTGATATTACGTTCCAGCCAATACCATGCCGCCGATTCCGCCGCGCCTTCGGGCGTGGACAGAAAGTCCGGGTCTTGGATCGCATCTTTTCCCGAGTGTTTGGAAAACGCGGTGTAATTCTCACGTCCGGTCAGTTGGATCATGCCGCGTCCGCGAAACTTCCACCCGTCCCCCGATGCCTCGTTACCATTGCCCATCCGGTCCGCGTACACATGGTTGGCGATTTTCTCGGGGTTGTGCGCATAGGCAGCCGTGCTGACTTGGTGGAAATATTTGGGAAACGTGTTTTGCAAACCCGAGGCACTGTAATTCAAATTCTCGGCGAACTCCCTGAATCCGGCACTTTCATGGCCGGTCTGGGCGAGGAAGTGGGCCACGCGCAAGGGCGTGTCGATGGCATATTTTTCCAATACGCCCGGCAGGCATTGGGCCAGTCCATCGGCGACATCAGGCTTGCAAGCAGGGCAAATTGTCAAAAGTTGGGATGCTTCGATTTTCATAGTCTTAATCTTTCCTAGTTGGTTGGGTTAATGGAACAAGGCAACGAATGGGTTGCCTGGCACTTAAAACGCCTGGGAAGGCATTCACCACGGGGCAGTATCCTAGCTTTAATCTAGTCTGGCAATCGGAAAAATGCTGATTTTTTCTTCCGTTCCCCCAATCCTGTTGCATTAATGACTGATGTTACGCACACGTCGGCAAAGGATTGCCGGCCTACGGCGGTTATGACCCTTCCAGCCCCAGGACCGTAGGGTGGCAACCCCTTTGCCGCCAACGGTTTCGGTGGCCGTGTGTCAACAGCATTGCCCTTGCAGAAAAAAATTCAGTTACCCGCAAAAATCAGCATTTTGCTGATATGAATTGGCATGGGATGAGGGGATGATGTCTCTGCGGTCTTGGGCATGGCGGGCAAATCCTGCCACGATGCCCAAGGCGCAAGCGGCTACTTGTAAGCTATTTACTTGAACATCAAGTACTTATCTACGCATTTAGCCAAACCAACAATACCATCACAGAAAGTTTTACCATGACTACCCCAATTACCACCCCCACGACCCTCATCAGCGGCATCGGCTTTGGCTTCAACACCTTCACCGGTGCGCAAATGCCAAGCGCGTTGTCATCCACTTCAACCACGACTAGCCAAGGCTTGTCCAGCCAGTTTTACGTTAAAGTCTGCTCATCGGTCGATAGTTTCAACAAGGCCACCAGCCACTCCCTTGGGGTGACGGCGCAAATCAACGCAAGCAGCGGCGAAGATGGCGCAGAAGGCGATGATAGCGGTTCCAGCGATGACGGACCTACCTTCGGTGAAACCGCCAGCTTAAGCAATGCGTTGAATCTAAGCGATACCTCCATTTCGGTGGTGGTGTATAGCAATGTCGTCACCAACAGCCTCATTTATGACAGTAGCAGCCTTGCCAGCAACATCACCGTGCCGGTGACGGCGGCGGAAAGCTTGGCGCTTTATCAGCAATACGGCGACACGTTTGTCTCGGCGGTGACCGAGGGCGGCGAATACATGGCGATTTTCGTCTATTATTGCCAAACCGAGCAAGACCAGAAAGCCGTTCAAGAAAGCCTTTCTGCCAACGACGTAGTCAATGTCGATGGCACCAACGCCAACCTCGGCGCGACGGTCAGCGGCGGGTTAAGCAACACCGTGACCAACACCAATGTGCGTTGCAGTATTTATCAATCCTTATTGGGTTCCACGGCGACCTTGCCGGCGGACACCGGCACGCCGCAGGCATTCGCCGAGGCCATCATCAATTTTGCACAGAATTTCACTGCCAGCCAAGTCAACCAGCCCGTGGTGTTTGACTTTGCGACCCAAGGTTATGAAACCCTGTTTGACACCGTCAACCCCGGCTTTCAAGCCATCGCCGCCAATCGGGCGATCTACACCGAAAGCGTAGGCCCCAACCTGGCCAACTTGCAGAGCCTGTGGAGCAAGTACCAGTGGATCAACAATGCCTACCAGACCTATGGCTACACCGGCGACACCCAACTGGCCACCAACCAGAAACAACTGGTTAGTGACATCAATGGCTTGAATCAATGGTTGTTGTGGCAAACTCCCGCATGGACACCTTCCTCGTTGATACCCAACAATAACGTGGGCAGTGCGGGCGGCATGGGACTAGCTGCGTTTAATGGTCAATTGTATATGGCCTATGTCGGGTCGAACAATCTGATTTATGTTTTCTCATCGTCCAACGGGCTGGTTTGGGACAATCAGGTACAGACCGGATTATACTGCATCGGCGCACCCGCGCTGGCGGTTTACAACGGTCAATTGTGCCTAGCCTTCACATCCAATGGTGGCGGCAATCTCACCAAAAATGGCTTGTATGCCAGTGCTTCCAGCAATGGCTCCAGTTTTTCCACGCCCGTAATGTTTGGCCGCAACTCCAGCAATGCAGGGCCAAGTCTGGCGGTGGCGGGCGGTCTGCTGTATATGGCCTTCACCGGCACCAACAGCCAGCTTAACCTGTCCTCGTCCAGCAATGGCACAGCCTTCGCTAATCAAACCGTATTGCCCAGTGCCTATCTGAGCACCTCCAGCAGCGTGAACACCAGCGTGGCGGTGTCTGGTAATTCGCTTTATGTCGCCTTCTCCGCGACCTCAAACGGAACTGCTTGTTTAGGGGTCGGCAGCGCCACCATCGGCAGTTCGGGCCTAGGCACTTTTGGCACTCCCAGCTATGTCATGGGCGGCGCAGTCGGCGGCATCTTGAGTTTGTCTACCTTTAACGGCAGTCTGTATGCCGCTTGGTCGAATGGGGGCAATGTCGTCCTATGGAATCAAGCGCTAGGCACTGCCGCCAGCAGTTGTTCGAGCGTGGCGACAGGTGGGCAACCGGCATTAGTTGCCTACGATAACCAACTGGGCTTGGCGTACACGTCGGCGACGACCAGCTCGGCGAACGTCAATTTCATGGCTTTGGCGGGTGGCGTGGCCGGCAACCCCACTCAATCGGCCTCACTGCCGCAAACCCTCAACCCGCCACAAAGCTTGTTGAACGGTGTGCCAGGGTTTAATTACGCGACGCCCACCCAGACCCAGACGGCTTGGGGTGGGACCGGGGGTAATCCCTATCAAGACATCGATGTGGGCAGTTCGGCCAACACGGCCAGTTCATCCAGTTCCTCATCGACCTCCGCGAGCGGTTCAGCCAGTGCGTCCGTCCAAAGCAAGAGCAGCCCCACGGTGTCAGGCGGCACCACGGTCGCCAGCAGCGTCAACACCACTGGCTTGCCCATCCCCATCTCGAGTCTCCCGGTCATCAGTTCGATTACGCTTTGGGGCTTATCCTACATGGGGCAAATTGATATCACTTATGACTCGCCTACAGGGAACTCGCTTTACTCCCATGGCACTTGGGATATGTCTGGGGACAGCTCGACGATCAATCTAAAAAGTGGAGAGTTCATCACGTCCATCGGTGGATCTTGGGGTGAATACGTCAATCAGTTGAAGTTTGTAACTAATCTAGGAAACAGCCTCACTTACCCTCCCAATCCTGAAAGCGCAAGTGGAGTTATTTCTTGGAGTTCCACGGCAAACCAAGCTAACCAGATATTGGTTGGCTTCCAAGGTCACTGCGGGTCATACTTGAATCAGTTGCAACCCATCGTCATCGACATCCAACCCGCTAAGTGGGTTGCCCCGAGTTTGACCCCGCAGCCTTACACCGAAGTATTGCCGGTCAGTGAGGTCGGTGTCGGTTTCAACACCTTCACCGGCAGTGCCTTGCCCAACAGCGCATTGAACGCCACCGCCAGCGTCACCAGCAGCCAAGGGTTGCAAAGCGCCAGCTATGTCAAAATCTGTGCTTCCGTCGAAAGCTTGGAGCAGACCTTAAGCCAAACCTCCGGGTTTTCAATCGGCGTACCCGGCTTGTTTAAGGTGGGGCACACCAAGACCAAGACGCAAAGCCTGAATGTCAAAGACACCTCGGTTAGCGTGGTGGTGGTGACCCAAGTGGTGACAGAAAGCCCGGCTTACACCGCTTGCGCCTTGTCTTCAGCGGCACAGGCTCTGGAACCGTCTGCCTTTTTCACTCAGTATGGGGATTCCTATGTCTCGTCCACCGTCAATGGCGGCGAATATGTCGCGGTGTTTGTCTATGACTGCCAAAGCATGACGGAAAGCCAATCGGTGGAGAAGAGCCTAACCGCCGGCATCGACGCGGATGGTGCCAATGTCGATGCCGATTTGGCCAGCACCCTGTCCAACACGCAATCCTCCGTCAATGTGACCTGCACCTGCCATCAGAGTGTGCGCGGCAGTTCAGATGCCCTGCCGGAGTTGACATTCAATCCAACCACCGACATTACTAGCCTGGTCAACTACGCCGCAGGCTTTGACGCGGCCAGCGTGAATGCCCCGGTGGTGTTATCGTTCACCACCAGCGGCTACGAAAGCTTGTATCCCGCCGATGCCAGTTTCCAAAACATACTGACCAACCGCACTACTTACAAAACCCAAGTCGCCCCGGTGCTGAGTAGCTTGTATGGCATTTGGTCGCAAATCCTGTCGCTGGCTAAGACCTATCAAACCTATGGCTACACCGGCGATGCCAACATCAGCTTCCCAGCGCAGTCGGGCAGCAAGAGCGGGGAGGTCGCCTCGGCGATCAACGGGCTGAACAGTTGGATTGATGCCGTTGCCTTGAACCCGTTTACGGTGCTGCCGTTGGTGTCATCCCTCAACCCGCCGGCGGCACTGGCCAATGGCAGCCCGACGCTGGTGTACACAACCCCGACCAACCCCATCTGGGGTAGCGTCATTACTACGCCCTACCAAGATGTCGAAATCGGCATGGCGATAGCCGTCACCAATACGGGGTTTAACACCACCTCATCCAATCCCAACCCGATCCCGTTGACGAACCTGCCAGTCATTGGTTCAATTTCTCTATGGGGCAGTTCATGGGTTAATGAAATCGCCGTCACCTATGATTTGCCGACGGGTCCTTCGACTTTCACTCATGGTCAGACCGGTGGCTCCGCAGACTATGCGTATAACCTCCAAACCGGGGAATTCATCACAAAAATCAGCGGAACTAGCGGTGACTATATCAATCAATTGACGTTCACCTCCAATCTCGGTCAAACCTATACTTTTCCACCCACTGCAATATCGGCTCCTAACTCAGATAGCTGGTCTGCCAGTGCCGGCGAGGTCTTGGTTGGCTTCCAAGGCTCTAGCGGGTCTTACCTGAACCAGTTGCAGCCGATCACCATCCAGTTCCAGCCGGCGGAGTGGAACACGCCGTTGCTGGCAACCGCCATTGCGGAACCGGCCCTCCCGGTCACTGGCCTAGGCGTGGGCTTCAACACCTTCATTAACAGTGCAATGCCCAATAGCGCGGCGGTGGCGCCTAGCAGCATCGGCAGCCAAAATGTCGCGAGCCAAAACTTCGTCCAGGTGTGCAACTCGTCCGGTAGTTTGGACAAGACCGTAAAGCACTCCTTTGGATTGTCGGTGAAAGGCCAGTCGGCCAAGCACAAAACTTCCTCGTCGGTCAATTCTAGCAACACCTCGGTCAGCGTGGTGGTCTATGCGAACGCGGTGAAGAGCAGCCCGATTTACTCCACGGACCCCATCTTGCTGCCAGCGGCGGCGGAATTGACACCGGCGGAATTGTTCACGGCCTATGGCGACTCCTATGTGTCGGCGGCAACTCTAGGCGCGGAATACATGGCGGTGTTCGTCTACGAGTGCGAAACCGAGTCGGATCAGCAGTCGGTGATGAATTCCTTCGCAGCGCAAGGTGTCGTACCCACAGACCCGCCCGTCAGCATTGGGGTGAACTTTTCCAAGAGTATGACGAATGCGAATTCACAAACCACGGTCAATTGCCGTGCCTACCAAATGCTACGCGGCAGTTCCGCCACACTGCCTGAAATCACCAATGACATCAGCACCGACATTAACAACTTGGTCAGCTTTGCGCAAAACCTGAGTGTCAGTGATGTGACCGGCAACGGCGTGATATTGGAATTTGCCACCACCGGCTACGAGACCTTAATGTCGAGTACGGTGGCCACCGCCTTCCAGCCGATTGCGACTAATCGGCAGGCTTACACCAACAGCGTCGCGCCCAGTTTGGCAAGCTTGAACACCCTTCGCAACGCGATGCAACAAGTCGCCAGCCTGTACAAGACTTACGGTTACACCGGCGACGGCACCTTCATCTCGAATTGCCAGCAACTTAACCAAGACACTGCGGCCTTGGAAAGTTGGATCAATCAAGTCAACTTGAATCCGGCGGGAATCTACACTCCCCTCAATCCCCCGAAAAGCGTCAGTAATGGCTCACCTTCGGCACAGTTCCAAGTCGAAACCGGTTCTGCTTGGGGAGGAGGCACATCTGCCACGGCTTGGTACGACTTAGCCACCAGTTCGGCATCCACAACCAACCCAACCAACGCGAAGAATAACAGTTCAAACCCCGCCACACCGATAGCGTTGTCGGCTCAGCCAGTGCTGGCCTCGGTCACGCTCTGGGGCGAAGCTTGGATGAACGAGATCGGCACGAGCTACCAGACTAACTCGGGAACAGTGCAGTTCGTCCATGGCGGCGGCGGGGTCAACCCCCAACCCCCTCTTAATTTGAGGGTAGGGGAATTCATCACCTCGATCAGCGGTACGTCAGGTGACTATATCAATCAACTCACCTTGAACACTAACTTTGGGCAGTCCGTGACATTTCCGCCCAGTCCCCATTCGGCATCGGCATTTAGCTGGACAGTGCCTGCCGGGGCGACTTTAGTGGGTTTCCAAGGGACCTGCGGGGCATACCTCAACCAATTGCAGCCGGTTTACATTCAGTTCCAACCAGCCATTTGGGTGCAGTACGCATCAGTCGCGCAATACATCCCGGCGGGTAGTTATCAAGGCAGCAGTTCGGAAATCACCATCCAAATCAAAGCCCAGTGCACCCCGATCAGTGGAAGCCCAGCGGCATCATCATTGACTTACACAACGGCCCAGGCCGTTAGCATTGGGGATATCGGCAATATCAATGGTGTGCTGACGATTGCCACGGGTAATAGTGCCATCAAAAATAGCACCAATCAGTTTGGGCAATATGTCCCTGCGGGCAGTTATCAAGGCAGCAGTTCGGGCATCACGGTGACGATTTCGGCCAATTGCCTAAACGTCCAAGGCAATTCAGTGGCGTCTTCGTTGACTTACACGACTGCCCAAGCTGCCAATATTCAGGACATTTCAAACAATAATGGGGTGCTGACTATTATCAACACTTAAGCCTAGGCGGTCTCGCCTTTTGAATAGTGGCCTCGCATCGCTAAAGGCGAGGCCACTGTTCCGCCAAACCCTGGCGGGTGGATAGCCACCCGCCAGATTTTGCCTGTCTAAAAACCGACCACCCTCACACGCCCTGAGAAATGGGCATGCCGAACTGCTGCTCATAGGCGGCTATATGCTGGTAAAGCGCCTCCGCCGCAAAGCTTTTGCAAGTGGTGTTCAACGCACAGGTAAACGGGTTGCCATTGGGCAGGACGCAATACGGGGACCCATTGCTGGTTTGGGCCAATGTCACTTTAGTCTCAAGATCGGTTAAAGCAGCTTTTTCAGCCGTGGTCATCGGTAGCGTCGGCAAATACAAGCCGGGTAACTGGCCCAGTCCCGCAAAACCATAAGGAACCGTGTCATTCGTATTGTAAATACGGTCATAGTCACTCCCCAATTGCTGTTGGAAATAGCCGCTAAATACCTTGTCCCCCGGTGTCGCACCCGCCAATGACACACAAGAAATGGTGGCGTTGGATTTAACATCCCAAGCCGGCATCGGATAAAAAACACTGTTTTGGGGGATTTGCACAGTGCCTTGCGCTTGCTTGAACCATAGTGCCAAGGCTGGTGCGATGGCCCCGCCCAAACTATGCCCGGTAAACGAAATATTGACAGTCCCGCTAGCGGCGATACTTGCCAAATAATCCGCCAAGGTTTGCCCTGCGCCGGGCAATGGGGAGTAGCCGCCGGGTGTTGTAGCGGGCGGTACGGTGTTTAGCACAAGGCTTAATGCGGTGAAAGTGGACGAGGAAACATGGGGTTTAGGCTTTTGCGGGGCGGGGGTGGGCCAAGCCTCAAAACTGACGGCAATGTCTTCCGTCAACCATTCCCATTTGTTGTTGGCAACCGTCCCCCGCGTGGCGACGATATAACTGTTTGGTGAAGACAATGACTGGGCGACAAAAGTCAGGTTTGCCTGTGCATTAGGGGTTGTAGTGGATGTGGTGCAATACAATGCCGGACCCCAAACGATTGCCCAATCTTTGTTTAAATTTGGGTAGTTTGGCAGAAGCTTATTGATGGAGGCCGCAGTTTGAAACACCGTGGTCGGGTCAACCGCTAAAAATTGGCCCGTATAGGCAAGGAATGCCATGCTGGCATTGGTGAGTTCGTTGGTGGTTGGGGTAGTCATAAGTGATCCTCAAGTAAGTTGTTTAAAGCTTATGCCAAGCCTAGGCTATCGGCCACGGTCTTTCCGTACCCGATAAAACACTAAGTGGCAATGGCAATGGAAAGAATGTTGACGGGTTTTCCGCCCAACAGACGCAACGCCCATAAAAGCAAAGGGTGCAAGAATTAACCTTGTCACGGGTAAGCTCGCCTTTGACTTGTTGTGGCGTCGAGACAGAATAGACGGTGCGATTGCATTTGGGTATCGGCAAAATGCTGATTTTTCACCCAACCCAAAAAAATCAGATTTTTGCTGATGGACACGCCCCACGACACTGTACGTCACCGGAATCAGCAATGGCAATCAACTGGGCACGTTTATGTTTGACACGGTGGCGGCGAGTGCGGGGGCCTTAGGGAACGGGACTTTGCTTGCCAATACCACGAATAGCGTAGCCACCACATTGTCTTCCGCCGGCATCTACACCGCCACAGCCACCGGGCTGGTGTATCACGCCTTCGGGTCGGAATCGACACCGGGCACAAGCGTGTGGACACCCACCAATCAAACCATTGCCTCGTTGGCCTGGTCGGCAAACCCTAATAACGCAGCAAATGGGCAGTACCCCAATGGGGCATTGTTTATTGGGACTTTTCAAACATCGACTGGCGAGAGCGATACCAATGGAGGCAGTATTTACATCTATGAACCATCCACGGGAAACACCCCTTTGGCTTGGATATACCAAACCACATGGGGAACCCCTTATTCATTATGCGTGGATACCAATCTCAATTTACTCGTGAATAGTGGAGCATCCGGTTTGTACTTTTATGCAGTGGCGAACACCGAGGCAAGTGGCTTGCCACAAAGTGCCGAGTTGATTCCCTATAACGCCAGTTCGACGGCGGTATCCGATCTGAAAACATTGGAGACGGTGGCGAAACTGGCTTATCAGGCATATGAGGAATATAAGGGCAACTCAAGTACAGCCCCCGCAGCTTGATGAATCATGGTATTTGGCGGAGTGATTAAGCTCCGCCTATCCTACCAAGGACATCACGCTGCAACGCTTGGGCAAATTACAAGACTAGCAATAGCCCTAGATTTGTCGGCTTGGGGATGCCGGTCAACCCGGTTGCGGCGCAATCCGGGTGTTCCTTGGCATCCCCGGGATTGCGCCGCAGGGTGGATCCATCCGGGCTACTTGCTAACTAATTGCCCAAGGGTAAATTAAACTGTAATTCGTATGCCGCAATATGTTGATATAACGCTTGCCCTGCATAGGTGTTTGCAGTGCTGCTTAGTGGGCAGGTAAAAGGATTGGCATTGTTAAGATTGGTATAAACAGAGCTGATTTTGTACTCTTCTTCCATAACCACAAGCACCATTGCGTCCAAGATAGCCTTTTCGGCAATAGACATGCTTATAGTTGGCTTATACAAACCCGCCATCTGGTCAAGTTCCGAAAAAGCATGAGGGACAACGTCATTGGTGTTAAAGATACGGTCATAATTATCCCCCAGTGACTTTGCAAAATACTCACTAAAACCCTTATCCCCAGGCGTAGGTCCTGCCAAAGAAACACAGGAAATAGCGGCAACAGCGTTACTGTCCCAAGCTGGCATTGGATAGAAAATATCATTAGTAGCCAGTACAGAATTGCCTTGGGTCTGCTTGAACCATAACGCCAATGCGGGTGCAATCGCTCCACCTAGACTGTGCCCGGTAAAGCAAAGATCTATAGCTCCGTTACCCGTTAATGTGGCTAAAAAAGCTGGCAAAGTTTGACCTGCACCCGGTAGAGGTGAAAAGCCAGCGGGGGTTTGCGCAGCACTGGGAGGTAGCGTGTTAAGGACTATCTTTAGAGCATCTGTAGTTGCTTTTGAAATATAAGCCTTGCCATTGAAGTTGGTAGTTGAAGGCCAAGGCTCAAAGACTACTGCCAAATTCTCGGATAACCACTCCCATATATCATTGCCAACCGTCCCACGGGTAGCCACAATGTAGCTTGAAGACTCTGAGATGGATTGAAGTACCATGGTCAGGTTTGCCTGTTTTTTATCGACCAGTACATCAGGCCAATGTAGCGCAGGCCCCCAAACCACTTGCCAGTCAGCGTTTAGATTGGGGTAAGTGGGCAGGGTTTTATTAATAAGCGCGGCAATCTGAAAAACAGTCGTGCCACTCACGGGAAGTGACTCGCCTGCGTAGCTCAAAAAAGCCAGGCTGGCATTGGTAAGTTCTTTTGTTGTAGGTGTTGACATAAATAATTCCTCGTTAAGGTTAAAAAGTTATACTGCATTTTGGGTCTGATGAACCCAAGTTTTGTAGGTCGAGTTAGTGTAAGCGTAACCCGACCTACGCGGCTGTTTAGTTGCTAAAATTACCAAGCCGTGTTTGATGTCCATAGAGGATTACTCTATGTTTCTGAATACACAGCCAGATTCCCATCGTTCTGTAGCACAAGATAACCTTCATTCGCGTCATCTTTGGTAGTGCTATGCGTTCCAGTATCCCACAGGGCTTTGCCACTGGATTCGCCCCCTTCGGTATAAATGAGAAAATTACAGTCTTTCTGCATAACGGCACAATAGGCAGCCTGACCCGCAGTCCCTGAACCCCAGATATCGGAACTGTTTCGATCCGCTTAACCCGTTGGGTATAAGCACAGATTGCCATCGTCCTAGAAGATTGGGTAGATGTTGCCTGCATTTGAGGTGAGTGTGTCGCCAACCAGTAGTTGCTGACCAGCCGTTAAATTGCTTATGTAATTTATCATGATTGTTCATTAAGAGTTTGTTAATGTAAAGTTTTGAGAAAAAGTTTTGGAGTCCCAAATCTGTTTTGGACTCCAATTTTGCATATCAGATTTTAAAACCTGAAAGCTCATAGGCTGGGTAGAACATCGCGAAATCCAGTATCGAAGGCTTTAAACCTAGGTTTTATTGCGTTTAAACCAGCCTACTCGCTAATCAGTTCTTTGGTAAGATCAGTATGCCAGACAGTTTGAGCGACAGGCACGGCAGAAGCCTTAACTACACTAAAATTAATAGCTTTAAGATCAACTGAAAACATATTGGTATTGGTTCCGCCAATAAAGTAATAAACTTTATTTTTTTGATCGCGGATAACATTCCATTCAGTGCGCAGCAGCTTGTTGCCATCCTCTACGACAAACCCCCTAGGTATACTAAAAGACAGTATCATTCGGGCAGCGAGTGCAATGGCATCTTCGGTGTTTTGAGGCGTGTAGTTTTGGGTAGATTGTTGCACCATCCATGCTTTGACAAAGCGGGAGGGCGGCGTAGCATCACCAGGCATTCCCAAACAGCCACTGCCATGCAATTGCTGTCCCCAAATCTCAAGCGGATTATCATTCAGAGTCAAATTAATGTAATTTGTTAAATTATCCAACTGCCACGCATAATCGGGCGCATTGGTCATAACACCATTCGGGCTGTCATAAACCTGCAGAACACCGTTCATATATTCGATAACAATGTTTTCTCCGCTCCTATCATGAACTGCAAAATGTAAAGGAGAGCGTGCCGATTTAAAACGCTCGCTAATATTAGTAACAGTAATTGAATTCAAGGCATTTTTTAGTGATGCCACACTATCAAAATTCCCCAAAATCCATTCTGCTACATTGACATTGTAAATAACCGGACCAGTTGCTGATTCAAGGGTAGGATATTTGCCACATGGAAACCACAATACGCCAATAGAAAGCCCTTCCTCATTCATACCATCGGTTATGCCCCGTATAACATCATAAAAATCGGTTTCCATGCCAACATATCCGAATTTATTACTCCATTTAATGGGGTTATGTATTGGTAAAAGCTCGATAGGTGGAAAAGATTGAGCGCGGGGTACTACTTTAATATGAGTATTCATATTAATTTCATATTCCATCGCTCTTACGGAAATTGAAAAATCACTGGAGTTTTCTTTTGAAAAAACGGAAAAGTTTGTACACATAATGGTTATCTCTAAAATTAATAATGCTTGTAAGTCCTTCTGGTAGCTTAATACACATTAGGTATCAGGCGGAAACCAGAGGATGAAAAGTTACGATACTTCAAAAAGCATGAGCTTCCAGTCTTTACAGTCTATGGGCTGGTTAGAGAAATGCGAAACCCAGCTTTAAATCGCCGTCGATGCTGGGTTTCATTGCATTTAACCCAGCTTACACGTTAATCAGTCCTTTAGTAATATCAGTATGCCAGACAGCTTGAGCGATAGGCATGGCAGAAGCCTTAATCGCACTAAAATCAATAGCTTTAAGGTCAACTGAGAACAGATTGTTATTAAACTGGGTAAAGTAATAATAAACTTTTTCTTTGTGATCCCGAACGACACCCCATTGGGTGCGATCCAGATATTTATCGGCTGTACTATGGTCTGGGGTGTTTTCCACTATAGAACCCATTGGCGTTCCAAAATTCTGTAAAATTCGTGCCGCCAAGCCCACTGCTTCTTCGGTGTTTTTAGGCGTATAGTTCTGGGCGGACTGTTGCAACATCCAGGCTCTGACAAAACGGGAAGGTGGCGTATAATCACCTGGCATTCCCAAGCAGCCATTGCCATTACCTTGCTGACCCCATATCTCAATAGGGTTATTGGTGGTGCTTAAATTAACGTAATTGGTTAAATTATTCAGTTGCCACGGGTAATCGGGCGCGTTGGTCATAATTCCGTTATCACTTTCGTAAACCTGCATGGCACCATTCATAAATTCGATGATGATATTGGCACCCGTGCTATCGCTGATAACAAAATGGGTAGGAAATCTAGCGGAAGGTATGCGCTCGTTAATATTGATAACAGTAATTGTGTTTAAGGCTGCTTTAACCTCTGCAACACTGGCAAAGTTTCCCAGAACCCAATCTGATATATTGATATTGAAGAGCAGTGGCTTGGTCGCTGATTCTGATTTGGGATATTGACTACAAGGTAACCACAATTCGCCAATCGAAAGACCGACTTCATTAATGCCATCGGTTATGCCACGAGCAACCTCAAAAAAAACGGCCTCCATGCCAACATAGCCATATTGATTAGTCCATTTCACAGGATTGTGAACCGGCAACAGCTCAATCGCTGGAAAAGATTTATTGCGTGGAACAACACAGACATGGGTTTTCAAGTTTTGTGAAAAATCCATGGTTCTTGCCGTGATGGCATAAGTGCTGACATTTTTTGTTGAATAAAGCGCGAAATTTGTACACATAATGGTTACCCCTAAAAATTATAAATGCTGGTAAGTTCTTCTGGTAGGCTTAATACCAATAAGGTATCAGGTGGAAACCAGAAGAAGAAAGTTACGAACTTCAAAGAGCATGAGCATCCAGCTCGTACAGTCCCTTATACTGGACGGGGCATTCACCCCGTCCACAAGGTTTGCAATGATTAGTCACAAACTTTGTTGTTGCCAACATGGAAATATAGCAAGGCTAAGTTATACCTTGCTTTTAATCTCACTGATGGTTTGCTGTTCCAGTTTAAATGCCAGTTTTTGAGTGACTTTCCAAGCTGTGTTTTCTTGGGACGAATTTCATCACCAACTAGCAGTAGGGATGGCAAACGGCTCTGTGGTTTGCCCATACTCAATTGGCGTAATCGGTCGGCAAAAAAAGAAAGACGCTTGCACACCCTTCTTGGCAATGTCCGAAATTACGTAACCGTTTACCCCTCCCTTGGGAGCGCGGGTGTCTCGCCCGCTGAAATGGCGGCAAAGATGACCGCGTTCCCGGGAAAAGGCAGGGGGAGTGAACGCTTACACATTCACGGGCATCAATGTGCCGGGTTACGCTAACGCTAACCCGGCCTACAAGGCTATTGCGCCCTTATCCAACCGCGTTGCAATGCATTTTTTCACAAAACGATTCCGCCTGTATATCAGCAAAAATCTGATTTTTTCATTTATTTTTTGTCGGGCGCGACTGGGAGTCTGTCTGACTTCCCCGGCGTAAGCCTGACAAGATGCCCCCTTCAATCCGTCTCTGCAAACTAACGAACCAGCCCATGGCAGCTTATGGGGCTCCGACCCCACCACACCGTTCCAAGACATCTGCTTGGGCGTGCCAGTCACCATCACCAACGCAGCCTTCAACACCAATGTGTCCGGCCCGTCGGCGATTCCGTTGACCAGCCTGCCGGTGCTATCCTCGATTTCCCTGTGGGGCCAGCAATTCTCATTGTGGCTCCATTGCCGTCATTCCGGCTTAGGATGCCGGAATCCAGTGCCACGGACGGTGACATGTCGTGCGTTAAGTGTTTAAAAAAGGCTTGATGGCGACCCCTAGATTCACATCCTTGTGACTGGATTCCGGCATCCTAAGCCGGAATGACGAGTTGTCTATCAGCACTTTGGCTCATAATGAGAATTGCTGTGGGTAAGCGGACAGGCTGGCGACTCTGTCCACCAACTGTGCTTCACCACCAACTTCGGCGAGGGGCAGGTGTCTCAGGCCATATTGGCACCGGGGGAAGGCGGGTGATCCGGTGGCAACCTTAAGGAGGAACTCAACTGGCATTTGTTAGGCGGCGAAGGCGAAATGGATTGACGGCCCCCGTGCCGCTGCGGATCATCCGCCTACGCATCGCCAGCCAGTGAGAAAGGCCAGAACTCTTCGTCGAGTATCTCGGTTTCGGTGTAAGGGCAGACAGCCGGAAAAGTTTTCCTCGGGAATCCGGTTTCATCGCTCGCCAGTGCAACCGCCTTCGGATAGGCCGAGGCGATCTTTTCGGGGATTAGGCGTTTCAAACTGGGGTTTTCCGCGATCATGTCCTCAATGTCGTCCCGTTGAATGCGAATGGTGGATCGCCAGCTTGACGTGCGTTTTCCAGGCTGGAATTGCCACTTGAGCAAATGCCCGATCAAGACACGTAAACGGCGGTGCAGTTCGCGGCGGTTGTTGCCCATGATTTCTTCCAGTTCGTCGGCAATGTGTTCGAGATCCAAGGCGTTCAACTGTCCAGCCCGTAGCAGGGCGGATTGATTCAATGCCCAAGCGTCATGGTCGGTTTCGTAGTTGTTAACGTTCGCGCTCATAGGGAAGTCTCGTGCTTCATGCCAACAAAGGGGTATTTCCCCTGCATTCTAACAAATGGTTTCCGAATAAAAAAATTCCGGCTTTTTTTGTCACGGCAAATTAGCGAATGCACGCTAAATTTATCTTGCTTAAGGAGGGGTGAAATTCTAACATACGGAGGAATCCGTCCATGGTTCCATCCTACGCGGGCTGCTGTCGTCTTTGCGATCAACAAAACCGGACAAAAGTTCGATCCAGCCCTTCTCAATGCTTGACACCTGGATAACGCTATGTGCAAATTTTCTTGTCTTGCTCGAAGAATTCGAGGCAATAGCTGCATAATTTGAGGCCATCATGATTGGAATCGAAGAAGCTTACTGTAATACGCTCATCAAGGCACTGTTACTGGCAAACTATGCTTTGCTCGAAACGACGGTTGTCGATGCACTTCAACATACTACCCTTTGGGGCAAAGGAGATACCCTTTCGCTTGATGCAATTCCAGAGATTGCAATTCTCGAATGCCTAAAGAACTTCGACCAACATGCCATTATGCTGACTGAAGAGTTCGGCAAAGATGCGGACCCGCTGGCAAAGAGTGGTCAACAAAGGCACGGTAGCCTGCCGACTTTCTTTATCTGTAACCCTACAGATCGATCCACACAATTAAAACATTATCTACAAACCATCGATATCCAAGAGGATGTTTCGCTCAAAGTAGTTGCAGCCTTGAAGCGACCACTATGCAAGGAAGAATGGGAGCGCGATCATGGCAGTCCCTGTACTATTACTGGGGCGTTTTCAGCAATCACCTGTATTATGCGGGGGTTGCCGATTTGCTCGGCCTTATTGAACTATATTACACAGGAATTATTCGTGGCATGCAGTGCGGGTATCTATCGCATGACCCTACCGCCGCACGATGATATCGATGCTTGGCAAATCATTGATTTCCGCCACCTCCAAAAAAATGGAAAAGCAGTTTATTTTCCTCCGGTTGGGCCAGAACACTGGAAGCACTTCGTGACCTTTGTCGGCAAGGAGGGCTACGAAGAGAATCTGCGTGGGAGTAAATTTATTAACGACGACATGATTAAGAAGGAACTTTTCTATGACCAGCCTGGCGGTCCTTCCCGGGTCTTATACCTCTCTGATCTACAGCCTGAAATTCACCCCATCGGCTTCATTATCGCCAATGGTGAGAAAATTGGGGAATGGATTCATTGGATTGCATTTTGCCGTTTCGCGATATCCCCTAACGACCTACGCAAACCCGCACTTCGGCTTTACGAGATATCCGCGGAACGACCGCATACCAAGGAAGGGATACTCATGTCTCCATCCCCTGCTTATAGCATTTTTAAGCTTATCGATTTAATCAATAAAAAGTCAATTATTGATGTTGAACGACTCGAAAACTTTCCGAACCCCAGTCATTACCGAGGGATGTTTCTCCTTACGACATCAAGCAATCAGAAGGCACTCCAGGATGCCAACCAGCACGGCCACCGAGCTATCGAGTTTCCTGATCGGTAAGCATAAATGACTGGTCGTTGTATTATGAGCTTACATATTGGGCTGCTGGTTGCCTGAGCTTTTCTTGACGGAATATGTTGAAAGTGTGGCGTTTTTGCCAAAGTGAGATAAACAATGTTAAAAGAATCATTCGAGCAAATCATCCAGCACTTGTGCGAGGATGTCCTGTCGGAGCGGAATCCTGAATGCCTGCCGGAAAAGATCATCGACCATGTGCAGAAGACCTTTCCCGTCCAGTGGTCCACATTGTGGCTTACGGAACAAAAGGAGACACCCAGCGAAAAACGGCTACGCCTTGCTGCCGCTGGCGGTGTCGCTAAGAAACTGCTTACTGCGGAAAACGGCGGTCCAGTCGTATACGATTTTGGCGAAGGGCTCACCGGCGAAATTGCCCAGCAAGCACAAACTATAAACATCACCTGTTACGAAGACTTCAAAAAATATCATCATGCCAAAAAGTATGACAGCGTGATGTATGGAACCAGCAATGCCGAAAATGAGTGTCGATGTGTCTTAGGCGTTCCGCTTATGGTGAAGTTGACCGCACAGGCGAACTCGCCAGATAAACAAGCTAGGCAGGTGATCGGCGTCCTGAAACTCGAAAACATTGAGCAGTCTGCTGAGCATCCCGAGGCGTACTTCACGCCACAGGATGTGAAAATCGTCGAGGCATATGCTGCGGTGGTGGCGGTGGCCTTGGTGAAGGCGCAGATGCGCGCTGACTCGATAAGAACCGGTGCTGGACTGTTGGAGGTGTCGCGAAGTTTGCTGGCTGGACTTGGAGATGCACAAGAGGTATCCAATCTTGAACAGATCGTTCAGCAAACGGCAGAGGTTATTTCGGCCGAGGCTTGTTCTTTGTGGCTTCGGTCCGGGCTTGAGTTGCGTCTCAAAGCGGCCTACGGATACAGCTACCATGGCAATATAGACCAAATACCTCCTTACCGATTACCTTCAAAAACCGATGGCATCGCGGAAACGGTCGCAAAGGGTTCCACCGAGAAGCTTGGCCTGACGCTCTATGTTGCCCGGTCAGGTAAATCCCTTAACCTCCAAACTGCCGATGAAATTTATAATTACCCCGAATGGAGGGGGGAACAAGCCAAAATTATGTGGGCGAATAAGGCCCAATACAAACCCTGCTATTCACTGGTAGAGATTCCTCTGATTGACGATGAAACCCAGGATGTCAGGGGCGTATTTAAAATCGAAAATAAGCGGCCTACACTCTTTCAGTTAGAAAGTTTCTTTACCAAAGAAGACGAGCAGCTTCTTACCATCCTGGGCAATTCAATCAGTTTCTCATTGATCACCTCTGAACGCATTGAGAGGTTGCGCCGCTTGGGGAAGTTGGTGGGCGACGTTAGAGTTCTCGATAATCTCGACGAAGCCCTATTCTTCATCCTGACCGGGCTGACCCACCGTGATGGACTCCAGTATGATCGCGCCATGATCTGCCTAGTCGAAGAAAAGCCAGTCGAAGAAGGGAAACCTAAGCGACTTATCTGCCAATTCGCGATTGGCGTGATCGAGAAGCCGGATTGGGAAGAGGTGCTCCGCCGCAAAGGGGACGAGCCGTTCCTCGATCTGGACAAGCAAATGGAGGATTTTCGCACCAATAAGGCGAAGTATTTAGCCAATCCCATGATGAGTCGCTGGAAGGGTCGCCAGATTGACATTGCCGATCCAGACCAAGCCATTGCACAACACACGGCAGCATTTTGTTCCGGTTCACTAGATGAGCTAAACAATTTATCCAAACAGATTCTCGACATTACCGACACTAAGATGCTCTCCCTATTTGCGCAGGGTGACTTTGTGCTGATTCCAATAACGGTCGAGAAGGAGTTGAAGGGGATCATCTATGCCGACAATCGCTTCACCGGAAACCGCGTGAACCGATTTGAGTGTGCCATACTGGATGTATTTGCAGGGATGGCGGGTGCCGTCATTCAGGCATCCGGTGTCCCCGGCAAGTTGAAAGCCGAGCGCGACGAAGCATGGCGAACCTTCTCACGGCCCGCCGCGCATCGATTGGGTACAGAGGCGAGTATCATCCAAAGTGAGGCGGAACTCTATATCAAGCCGGAGTTGGAGCGAGTTATGCGTAACCCCAACGATGGGCGAATTGGCATCCAGGATGAGGTTATCACAAACTCACTCAAGGTCATCCGGCAGGCCGTGAGCCGGCTTCGTCTCGCGGTGAAGGATTATCAACGCCCAGCCTTCGATGTTGAGGAACCCGTCGAATTTGATCTTTGCGATCTGGTCGAGCAGACGATCAACAATACTATATATGGCCTGAAAGGGATCAAGGTGTTGCCGCTTTACCGTGACAAGCCGCTTTGGGTCTGTGCTGCGCGAGGTGGGATTACCTATGTCTTCGAGGAACTCCTGATCAATGCTTGGAAAGAGGTCCAATTCGAATACCATGAAGAGTTGGAAACCAGCGATAAGAGAACAGAGATACAAGTGGGGATCGAATTCAGCCGTGATCAGAACTCAGCCGTTTGTATCGTCAGTGATAATGGCTCCGGAATCCCAGGAGTTTTAATCAAAGATATTTTCCAAAAACCTATGAGCGGGAGGGGAGGAGGCACGGGTCTCGGCCTTTATATTGTTAAGCAGATCCTAGATCAGAACCATGCGAAGATTGAACTGCTCACCACCAATAAGCCGACAGGGTTCAACGGTGCATGTTTCAAGATCACTATCCCATTATCGCCTTCACAGTGCTTGCCGCAGTCTGCTAGGGGAATCACCCAACCACCCGAAATACTCGTAGTGGAAGATAATCCAATTCTTCGCAAACACCTTTCCAAGGTATTGACGGAAAATAAATTCACCTACGAGTTAGTGAAAAACGAAAACGAGGCAGTGGATAGACTGTCGAGTACACTGCGAACCATCGTTGCTGACATCAATCTCAGCGAGGCCGGAGGCAGCCTCACTGGCGGTATTCTTCTAGCCACAAAACTCGAAGCTAGGAAAATCCCGATCATCCTGATTTCTGCGGATCCTTGGTATTACCTTCCTGATAAGAATAGCCAACAGTTCGAAAAAATGCAGCTCATGCTCAGTATTTACTCGGTTATTGACCGCAACAGTCCTACATTCTATAAAGACTTGGTCAATGCGCTAAATAAGATCATAAAACGGTGACCGAAATGACCCCATTACGAAATATCAATGTTGTTCTGATTGACGATAATCGTGTCACTTTGCGTCATTTGAAAGATTATATTGCGCCCGTGACCGAGGTTGCCTGCGGTGAGGAGTCTTTGGATGTAACCCGTCGACCGCTCACGCTAGGGCTATAGGAAACCAACATGATTGAGTCATTCCATGCTTTCCTCAGCCACAACAGCCAAGACAAGCCAATAGTGCGAAAGCTGGCCCAAGAATTAAAGTTGTATGACTTGCGGGTGTGGTTAGATGAAGAGCAACTCGTGCCGGGACGCCCTTGGCAGGAAGCGCTGGAAACGATCATTGAAACGACACAGGCTGCGGTCGTATTGATTGGGGAGAGTGGCCTAGGTCCATGGGAAGAGCCGGAAATGCGTGCCTGTCTATTAGAGTTCGTCCGGCGAAAATTACCGGTGATTCCCGTCCTGCTGCCCGGCATCCCCGCCACACCAAATTTACCGCTATTTCTCCGAAGCTTTACCTGGGTCGATCTGCGCGATGGATTGACCGATCTTGGACTGGAAAATTTAGTGTGGGGCATCACTGGTGCCAAACCGACAAAGCGCGCTAGGCGAGGGAATCGGGTTACACCCAAGGGGAAGTTGGGAGGGAAACGACCTAATGGCGTAGTAGAGTCGGAATCGGAACATGCTCCTATAACAGATTCACATTTCCCTCATCCTAACCATCCATCGTTTGGGGAGGAAATTAAGGTGCATGATTCAACAGTATTGCCACCCAACATACTCGTAGTGGAAGATAATCCAATTTTTCGCAAACACCTTTCCAAGGTATTGACGGAAAATAAATTCATCTGCGAGTTAGTAAAAAACGAGAACGAGGCAGTGGATAGACTGTCGAGCACACTGCTAACCATCGTTGCTGACATCAATCTCAGTGAGTCAGGCGGTAGCCTCACTGGTGGTATTCTTCTGGCCGAAAAACTCGAAGATAGGAAAATACCTATCATCTTGATTTCCCACGATCCTTGGTATTACCTTCCGGATAAGAACAGCCAAATGTTCAAGAAGATGCAGGAAAAACTCAACATTGCCTTGGTTCTTGATCGCAACAGTGATAAATTCTATGAGGAATTGATCAAGACCCTCAAAAAGACCATAAATGGATAACCGAAATGACTCAATTACGACAAATCAATGTTGTTCTTATTGACGATAATCCAGACAATTTGCGTCATTTGAAAGATTATATTGCGCCCGTGACCGAAGTTGCCTGCGGTGATGAGTCGATACAGTGCGAGCTTCATGCGTTTATGCCCATACCCTCCCACGAAAATCGAACTAAGATCGATATGGATGAGACGCTAAATAACATCCTGCGATTAAATCCCGGTGTGGCGATCATCGATTTGAAGCTAGTAGGTGATGCGGAAGAGGACTACACCGGTGTTGACCTCGCATTAAGGATCAAGAAGTCCTGCACAGAATGTTGCATCATCCTGGTATCGAGTTATTTTGATGCTGATTCAAAGTTGCTAGACAATATCGAGATTTTTCGCTTCTTGGTTGATCGCAATCAATCAGACTATGGAAAACTCTTCAGGCAGAATTCATCAATGCTGTACGGCAAAATGACTACGCGATTAAATTTGGCCTCTTTTTGAAGAAACACCTAACCCTTGATGAACTCATAAATAACAACTTCGCCATTCTACGCGAGCGGATTGACCAGTGTTTGAATTTGTCTGGTAAAAAACTTATTGTCCGATGACTATAATCTTTGAAGATCGTAAAGAATACGCCCCCATTAGTGAGCGCGATAAGGCATTTATCTTATGCGCTTTACTTGATAATAATAATTTCATGAAACACATGGAAATTATCTATTTAGGTAAGGTAATATCTTACGAAGCGGTCGATTATATTCATGTTCAGGTATTCAATGATGCTGGTAAAAACAAGCGAGTATACCTAGTTCGTGTATATGCGAAAGCAGGACAAACATTTCCACGCTTGGATGATCTTGACATTATTCCACTTCGTCTTGAAAATATTTCAATTCCCAAGGTAATCGAAAAATTCAAGGAACGCATAATACTTCAGAAAGAAGAGATTGGAGTAGCCAAGCAAGGCTTGATGAGACCGTTTCTGATCAAAGTATGGCGCGATTTTACCACATTGACTGATGATCAGCAATTACAATATGAACCCATGATTGAGTCAACAGCAAAATATATAACTGTCGCTGCCCATACACTTCAGAATTACGGCATGTATCCTCATACAGGAAATTTATTTTTGGTTGATGCTTCTGGTAAAGGATATCAGCATAAAGCATGGTTGGAAACACAAGGGCTAATTCCTGGCTTGTCCCTTTCCGAAAAGTTGGAGGATTTTTCTTCTCGGTTTGATCTGGGTATTTTTACTGCCGACGAATACCAAGAAAGAATTAGGTTGTTGAAAATCGTGGCGGTGAGCGGTTATTTGCAGATGTGGCGTATTCTAAATGGTGCTTATATAACTGACCCTACGCTACGTAAAATTCTTATAGAAGGGACGTATGAAGATAAATATTTCCCTGCATTCTTTGATATAGACAGGCTAACATCGCCGGGCAGACCGTTGTTGGAAGTCTTGGAAAAATTGCGTTGTTCTGAGATTGGTAACGACCCTACCATACTTTTAAGTGGCTATGTTTCAACATTTGCATTAAAACCGGAAGACTCTCGGACTGCTCTTGAAGATTTATTACAGAAGATCAAGTCATCCCGTCGGGCATATCCACAGCTTAATGACTCCATCACTGCCGCATTGGATAGTCCAGAAGCGTATTACCGGACATCTTCCGCTTTGCATATGTGCATTTCTGCCGGGCATGGATAGTGCCCGACAGAAAAGGCCATGTGACCAAGCGAGCCCGGTTGTGCTTCTGGCACGGGGGCCACCGGCTTGAGTTCCCGGCGGCGGTTTCGCCGCTCGCTTACTGAGTTGCTGCAATGCCTGGGCTGATCCCGCGCCCCAAGGCCATTTGGCTGGCGACCGGGCCGTTTGAATGGCGGGAAGTGGGCGCACTGACAAGGAAAACGGCGGCTCTTCACTAAATTTGCCTACTGGGCATCCAGACAGCAAAAAAGGCTTACAGTCAATTAACTGTAAGCCTTTGTTTTGTTTGGTAGCGGGGACAGGATTTGAACCTATGACCTTCGGGTTATGAGCCCGACGAGCTACCAGACTGCTCCACCCCGCGTCGATAAAAAGGATTATACGGATTGGGCGTGGGTTTTGCAAGTGTTTTTACGTTGATATTTTACGAAAACCTGCCAAGAAGGGTTGAATGGGGCGAAAATGTAAGCGCTCATTATGAGAGCAGACATCGCAAGCACTCCCAACAGTAAACAAATCAACATGTCAGTCATTCCTCCATTTGGCCTGAAGCCACATCCTCAAATTGAATCTGCGGGTGCCACGCGCAAAGAGAATGTCACCGGCCCGTCGTTGACCAGGGCAACCTGCATGTGCGCACCAAACTGCCCGGTGCTGGTTTTTGGATGTTTCTCCCTTACCCTGTCGACGAAATGCCCAAACCAGAGCCTGCCTTCTTCCGGCGCGGCGGCGGGCGTGAAACTGGGTCGGGCGCCCTTGCGGGTGTCGGCAGCCAAAGTGAATTGGGAAACCAACAGGAGTTCGCCGTCAATATCAACCACACTGAGGTTCATGCGCCCTTCCGCGTCGGGAAACATCCGGTAACCCAAGATGCGCTCGGCCAACCGTTGCGCCTGTGCCTCGCCATCGCCCCGTTCCACTGCCACCAAGGCGAGGATACCGCGGCCAATGCGGCCCACGATTGCGCCTTCGACCGTCACCTCGGCCTGGGTCACACGTTGAATTAAGCCAATCATGCCGTCAACGCTTATCGGGACTGCACAAATTCAATAGGTGGGCATGGAGGTGTCGACTTGGCTGGCCCAGGCAGCCACCCCCCCCGTCAAATTGATGATTTTGGAAAATCCGCGACTTAGGAGAAAATTGGCGATCTGTGCGCTTCTCATGCCGTGATGGCAAATAACCACAGTTTCCTGTTGCGGATCGAGTTTTGCGGAGCCGGCGAAAACTTGGCTCATCGGCATGTTGACGCTGCCTTCGATTCGGCAGCGACCGAATTCGTGCGGCTCGCGCACATCCAACAGCAGCGGTGGCGGTTCATCGGCATGCAGGCGTTCATTCAGTTCGACTGCGCTAATTTGTTGCATGGTTTTAGACTGAAAAGTGTTTGAAAGCGGAAATTCCGGTGTGTGTAACCGTCTTATTGTAACTTAGTTGGCTCTTAAATTAATCGGGGCGGGTGTTGCATTGCAACATCACTCCGAACGGGAATTGCACTGTCCACCTAGCGCCGGATAAATCCATGAGACAATAGGCATGTTTGGCAAGCCTGTGCATTGCCTATCTTTAACCGTGCCGATTCACTTTCAACTATCCGCCAATGCGCAAGATAAGACATAGGGCTAAGCCTGCCCAAGCCCTGCCATCAACCAAAAAGTTTTCCACGAGCCAATTTGTGGGTATTGCTTCAGTCAGCCTCGCTTGGATGGCTTGGGGCGGGTTGCGTTGGTACACGGTGGGTTTCCCCCTGTTGGAAGGAGATGCACTGATTTTCGGCTTGGGGGCGGGAATTTTCCTACTTATGCTGGGTTGTGTGCTCTCCGTTGTCCGCAACGCAGACCATTTGGCCGACTTGCTGCCAGAACCTTATGGCACCTTGGTGCTGACGCTCTCGGCGACCATCATTGAAGTCAGCTTGCTGTTGCAGGTGATGTTGAATGGCAAGGAAAACCCTGCTTTGTTGCGCGACACGGTCTTTGCGATTTTGATGATCTCGATGAATGGCATGGTCGGGTTGGCGATAACCAGCGGTGGTTGGCGGCATCGGGAACAAGGGTTCAATCTGCGCGGGGCGCTGGCATTTGTGCAGCTGATCGCCCCGCTGTCGTTGATGTTGCTGATCATGCCCAACTATACTGTTTCGACGGACGGGCCTACCCTCGACCTGCATCAGGAAACCTACCTTGGCGTACTGTGCATCGTTGTCTACTCGTTGTTTCTGATGATTCAGACCGGCCGGCATCGCTCCTATTTCGACCATTTGGACGCGGCCATCGAAGCAAAGACCAACCAACCGCACACCCCTAGCGTCCATGACAGGAACTGGGGCACGATCATCAAGTTTGTCTCAGGGTTGGTCATTTCGCTCATTCCAGTGGTTTTGCTATCCGAAAATTTAGGCGATGTCATCAATTACGGCATTGACGAACTCAATGCCCCTACCGCTTTAGGCGGCTTGATTATCGCCAGTTTGGGCCTGACCTCTGAGGGCCTAGGTGCAATCCGCGCCGCGCTGGCCAATCGGATGCAACGTTCCGTGAACATTTGCCTAGGTTCGGCGCTGTCGACCATCGGCCTTACCGTGCCTACCGTCCTAATTGTCGCATCGTACATGGGCATGGAACTCACGTTGGGGCTAGGAGGGGCCAATTCGACATTGTTGTTGGCCACCTTGTTGATTGCCATACTGACTTTTGTCAGTGGCGGGGCGAACATCCTGCAAGGCATCGTCCATCTGATGTTGTTCATAGGCTATTTCATCTTCATCCTGTTTCCATAGACGATGCAAAACCAAGACTTACGCGAATTGTTGCGTGAAAGGGTACTGAAAGCCGCCGCTGATGGAACGCCACTGCTTATTCAAGGAAGTGGCAGCAAGTCGTTTTATGGGCGTAGCACCACCGGCGAAATGGTTGATTTGGCCGGGCATACCGGCATCGTAGCCTATGAGTCAACGGAACTGGTGTTGACTGCCCGCGCCGGCACACCCCTTGCCGCCGTGGAGTCCGCACTGATGGAAAAAAGCCAAATGCTGGCCTTCGAGCCACCCCATTTTGGCCCCCATGCCACGCTAGGCGGAATGGTCGCCTGCGGGCTGTCCGGCCCGCGCAGACCCTATGCCGGTTCGGTGCGCGACAGTGTCTTGGGCGTAAAAATAATCAACGGCAACGGGGAAATCCTTTCCTTCGGCGGGCAGGTGATGAAGAACGTCGCCGGCTTCGATGTCTCCCGCCTGATGGTCGGTGCATTGGGGACGCTGGGGATTTTGCTGGATGTTTCCTTGAAGGTTTTGCCCAAACCCGAGACGGAGGAAACTTTATGTTTTGACATGACTGCGGAAGACGCATTGGCGGCGATGAACCGATGGTCCGGGCTAAACTGGCCGCTGTCTGCCGCATGCCATGATGGCGAGCGCGTTTATATCCGCTTAAGCGGGGCAGAAGCGGCAATCAAGGCCAGTGCAAAAAAATTAGGCGGGGAACGCTTGGCTGAAGCTAATCAATTCTGGGCCAGTCTGCGCGAACAAACCCTGCCCTTTTTCCAGGACGACCTACCACTGTGGCGGCTGTCCTTGCCCCCGGCAACGCCCCAACTGACATTATTAGGGCCAAGTTTCATGGATTGGGGCGGAGCCCTGCGGTGGGTGAAAACCGACGTTCCAGCCGAAACCCTGTTTGCCGAAGCCCACAAAGCGGGCGGTCATGCAACAGTGTTCCGCTCCGCCGACAGGATCGGAGAAGTATTCCAACCCTTGGCTGAACCGTTAAAGGCCCTGCATATCCAATTGAAAAAGGCTTTCGACCCCAAAGGCATTTTCAACCCCGGTCGCCTCTATCAGGAATGGTGAGCCATGCAAACCCAGTTGGCTGACTTCATCAAAAACAACGCCGATGGCCAAGAGGCGGATGCGATACTGCGCAGTTGCGTCCATTGCGGTTTATGCAACGCCACCTGTCCGACCTACCAATTGCTGTGCGACGAGCGCGACGGGCCACGCGGGCGGATTTATTTAATCAAACAAATGCTCGAAGGCGAAACGGCGACGGCAAAGACGCAATTGCATTTGGATCGCTGCCTGACTTGCCGTGCCTGCGAAACTTATTGCCCGTCGGGGGTGCGATATGGGCGGCTGTTGGAGATAGGCCGGCACATCCTAGAGGAAAAGGTGGGCAGGACTTGGCTGGACTGCTTGCAACGCAAGGCATTGCGGATGCTTCTGCCTTACCCTGCCCGCTTCGCGCCGCTATTGCGCGTCGCCGGATGGATAAGGCCAGTCCTCCCCATACACTTGGCAAAAATAATCCCCGTGCCTAGTCCTGCTTCTTCTTGGCCGGAGCCTCGCCATCATCGGAAAATGCTGGTGCTGGAAGGCTGCGTCCAACCCGCTCTGGCACCGTCCATCAACGCCGCCGCCGCCAGAGTTCTGGATCGTCTGGGAATCAGCCTGATCCGTGCCACGGAAGCCGGTTGCTGCGGTGCGGTCAGCTACCATCTAACCGCCACCGAGGAAGGCTTGGGCTTCATGCGCCGCAACATCGACGCATGGATGCCTTATCTGGACCTGGGCGTGGAAGCCATCGTCATGACCGCCAGTGGCTGCGGGTTGATGGTGAAGCAATACGCCGACGCACTGAAACATGATGCGGCCTACGCGGAAAAGGCCGCGATAATTTCCGCAATGACCCTGGACTTGGCGGAAGTGCTGGCGAGGGAGGATTTGACATCGCTGCCAGTGGACGCGCACAAGCGCATTGCCTTCCAGTCGCCCTGCACCTTGCAACACGGGCAGCAGTTAAACGGGTTGGTGGAGGGAATATTAACCCGGCTTGGATTCGAGCTTGCCCCAGTCGCCAACCCGCATCTTTGCTGCGGTTCGGCGGGAACCTATTCAATCCTGCAACCTGACCTTTCGCTTAGATTGTTAAGCGACAAATTGGATGCCCTGCATTCGGGCAAACCGGATTGCATCGCCACCGCCAACATCGGCTGCCTGACTCACCTTAAAACCGGAACCGATGTCCCGGTGGTGCATTGGGTGGAGTTGGTGGACAGTTAAGCTTGTGTTCATATTGGCTCAAGGGAGGCATCTCCGTCTGGCTTATTTATCCCGCCAGCGTCCATCTCCCATGCGGACGCGAACCGGTTTGCGGGGCGGGCATTCGGGCTGAAGGCCGACCATGACCAGCAGATTGTCCCGTTCCTCCGGTGACAATTCGGTGTAAGTTCGCGCCCTGATGTGGGGCGGGAGGACGATATTGCCGAAGCGGATGCGGATCAACCGGCTGACGGCGACGTTTTGCGAATCCCACAGGCGGCGGACGATACGGTTGCGGCCTTCGCAGAGGGTGACATGATACCAGTGGTTGGCGCCTTCCCCACCCGCATCCACAATGGCGTTGAAATGCGCCGGTCCGTCTTCCAGTTCCACACCTTGCTTGAGCCTTTCCAGCATGTCCTCGCCAATAGTCCCCAACACGCGCACGGCGTATTCGCGTTCAATCTGCTGGGACGGGTGCATCAGTTTGTTGGCCAATTCGCCATTGTTGGTGACCAACAGCAAGCCCTGGGTGTTGATATCCAAGCGTCCGACGTTGATCCAGCGGCCCAGTTCCAAGCGCGGCAGTTGGGTGAAGATGGTGGGCCGGCCTTCCGGGTCGCGCCGGGTGACGACTTCGCCGGTGGGTTTGTGGTAAACCAAGACCCGCGTCGCCTGGCTGAAGCGCTTTTCGACGTTGACCGGGCGGCCGCGCACCGTCAGCCGGTCGCCTTCTTTCCAGCGGTCGCCCAGTTTGGCGGGGTTGCCATTGAGTAGGATTTCACCGTTTACGATCCAAGTTTCGATTTCCCGCCGCGAGGCCAAGCCGGCATGGGCCAGCACTTTTTGAATGCGCTCGCCGTCGGTGGTCAGAGCGGGGGAATCGCTATCCGGTTGGGGCAGATTCTCCGTCTGCGGGGGTCGTTGGGTGGGGCGCTGCTGCGTTCGATTCGCTTGCGGATTCTTCGGGTGTCTCAGTTCGCTCATTTTCGGTTGCGGGTGTTGCGGGAATGGGTAAGTCGGGATCGGCAATCGGGCCGAGCCGGTCGATAAATGTTTGCAAAGGCGGCAGTTCGTCCAGCCCTTTAAGGTTGAAATAATCTAGGAACTGCCGCGTGGTGGCGTATAACCCGGGCCGTCCGGGGACTTCCTTGTGGCCTACCACTTGCGCCCAATCCCGCTCCAGCAGGTTGCGGATGATCTGGGTGGAAACGGCAACGCCGCGGATCTCCTCTATTTCGCCCCGGGTGACCGGCTGGCGGTAAGCTATTATGGCCAAGGTTTCCAAAAATGCCTTGGTGTAACGCGCCGGGCGCTCCTCAAACAGGCGGGAAATCCAAGGCGACAGCCCTTCCCGCACCTGGAAGCGGTAGCCAGTGGCGACTTGCTTCAGTTCGATGGGCCGACTGTTGAATTCTAACGCCAGTTCGGCCAGCGCGGCCCTCACTGCGGCGGTTTCCGGCTGCTCGCCGTCCGGGAACAGTGCCTGCAACTCGACCGCGCTCAACGGCTTTTGCGCGACGAACAGCGCGGCCTCGACGATGTCCTTCAATTCCATGGCATGTTTGCGCGGGGGCACGTCAAGCGGAAGGTGCGCGGGTTGAGTCTCGGCAACATCCTTAACTCCCTCAGGCTGGCGCGGCTTGAGGAACCCGGATAAATAATTCGCCCAAGGGTTCTTCCTGAATAATTTCGATAAAGCGTTCCTTGCATAATTCCAATATGGCCAAAAGTGAAACCAATGCACCTTGACGGCCCTCGCGGCGATTGAATAACTCGGTGAAGGCGAGCAGGGGCTTGTCCTTCAAGCGGGCCAAGACACTGGACATCCGTTCGCGCACGGACAACGGTTCGCGCACGATGCGATGATGGGTGGAACGCTCGGCACGGCGCAATACTTCGGTGAAGGCCAGCAGGACATCCTGCAAATCGACCTCAGGGTAAACTTTGCGCACCGTCACCGTGCTGGTGTCGGCCCCGCCCAACTCAAACACGTCACGCTCGCAACGGGGCAACTTGTCAAGTTCTTCCGCCGCCGTTTTGAAACGTTCGTATTCTTGCAGACGGCGGACGAGTTCGGCTCGGGGGTCGTCCTCCTCGGCCTCGGCGGTTTCCTGGCGCGGCAATAACATGCGGGATTTGATCTCGGCCAGTATCGCTGCCATCAGTAGATACTCGGCTGCCAATTCCATGCGCATCTCCGCCATCATGTCGATATAGACAATGTACTGCCGGGTGATGGCAGCTATGGGTATGTCCAAGATGTCCAAATTCTGCCTTCGGATCAGATACAACAATAAATCCAAAGGCCCCTCGAACGTCTCCAGGAATACTTCCAAAGCATCCGGCGGAATATACAAATCCACCGGCATATCGGTAAACGGCGTGCCGTTGACCAAGGCTATCTGTTGCACCACCGTGACATTGTCTTCGCTCATGGCAGGGAAAGGGTCATATCCCGGCGATGCCGTTCATCAGGGCTTGGAATAGCGAAACCGGCAGCCCCATGAACACCCACAATAGATTGAACACCATCAGCACCAATAATATCGGCATGCCCCAAGGTTCGATTTTGCTGTATTTATAGGCCAGACGGGGAGGTAATAATCCCAAGGCTATGCGTCCTCCGTCCAGAGGAGGCAGGGGCAACAGATTCAGCACCATCAATACCACATTAATCATGATGCCCGCCTGGCCCATCAAGCCTAAAGGCTGGCTGATATATTCGGAGTGCAGCAAGATGGCAAAGCGGATTGTCAACGCCCAGAATATCGCCATCAATAAATTCGCCGCAGGCCCGGCCAGGGCCACCCACACCATGTCTTTGCGCGGGTTGCGCAATCTGCCGAAATCCACCGGAACCGGCTTGGCCCAGCCAAAAATCATGCCGGTGGTCAGCAACATCAAACCCGGCACCAACAAGGTGCCTATGGGGTCGATGTGATCCAGTGGATTTAACGACAACCGGCCCTGCTGTTCGGCAGTCCGGTCACCCAGCAGCTTGGCGACCCAACCATGGGCGACTTCGTGCAGGGTGATGGCAAAAAGAACCGGCAAGGCCCAAATGGCTATTTTCTGAACTATACTTAACTCTTGCATTGTCGGGAGGTTTCCGAATTTATTGAAGAAATGTCACAACTGTCTTGCCTTGGCGAATGATTTCCGGGTTGTCTTCCGTGAACCCGATAATGGTGGTAGGTTCGTAAGGGACCACGTCGGCATCAATAATCAAATCCACCGTCTTTTCGAGCCTATCCCTTATTTCGTAAGGGTCGGACAGTGCCTCGGTCTCCCCCGGCATGATCAGGGTGGAACTGAACAGGGGCTCGCCCAATTCTCTCACGAGCGCCTGCACAATTGGGCTGTCGGGGATGCGAATGCCGATAGTCTTGAATTTAGGGTGCTGGAGTCTGCGCGGCACCTCTTTGGTGGCCTTGAGGATAAAGGTGAATGGACCGGGTGAAAGCATTTTGATGACCCGAAACGCCTCATTGCCAAACCTGGCAAAAGACGATATTTGGGAAAGATCAAGGCAAACCAAGGCAAAACGGTGTTCTTGGCCCAATTGGCGGATACGGCGGATACGTTCCAAGGCATCCTTGCTGTCAATTTGGCATCCCAAGGCATAGGAAGAATCCGACGGGTAAACAATCAGCCCGCCTTCGCGGACAACCTCGATAGCCCTCCGGATCAACCTTTCCTGTGGTGTTTGTGCATGAATTTGAAAATATTGCGCCATGGGGCTAGTTTACTACAGAGCGGTGGTGAAAGCGCGGGCAATAGGCAATTCCCAAGTGAAGCAGGGGTCGGTTCGTTTTTTAAAACCGCGCCGGCCTGAGCGACGAAGGGGTCACCAGTGGACATGGATTTCCCCATCTGTGCGGCATAGCTGCGCCATTTCACCCAATCTGAGGCAGTGCCCACCCAATGCAAATTTGTATCTTTATGATTTATTGTTGAATAATTGTTTGGCATTTATCCTGCTTAAAATTTAATGTCCATCCCACCGAACCATTAAGGATATTGCCAACATGCTAGCGAAGAACATAATCCCGATTCATTCCCAAGAATTCGTCGATCTTTACACGCTCTTTCATAGCCTGAATCCTCCTTACGATCTTAACGACATCCTGCGCTTCAACCGCACCTATCAGCCAATGTATCGGCTACTTGGGCCGGAAGAAAAGCGCCGCGCCGAGGAATTTGTCGATTGCTTGGTTGCCGGGGTTGAACACCGGGGGTTGGCTTCGAGGATTTTCGGGGTGGTTTAGGAATCCCCCTTGCCGGGATCAACGCTCAATACTGTTGAATTAAGCGATAAAGTCCCCTCCCCCATCGGGGGAGGGTTAGGATGGGGGCGAGTTAAACACCGTCATTCCGGCATACCTCCGACAAGCGGGTGCTTGGGGTTCCCAAGTGGCTGCATCGTCTTGTCCGTTCGCGCGGACAAAAGCCCACTTTCGTTTACCCGCCCTAGTCGTCAATAAGCGGTTAATGGAGTCATGACAGAAATTATTATGACTATTTAGCTGATCAACGAGTTAAGCACTGATGTTACGCACGGGCATTGATAAAGGCATAAAATGCCGCTGTTGATCTGGCTTATTGGAAACGTGTCCCATGAAAAACCCTCTTTTAGATTTGTACAGCGACTACCTGATCAGTTCGTTCGCGCAGACCACCGCGACCGGCCTTTCCCGGCTGTTGGACAATGCGGTCAGCCATGAC